>Ga0302252_1000599_pt1 | contig 28999 bp, 38 predicted proteins | sample AAG_RA_Leu_MG_FD_193511 | JGI IMG/M metagenome (GOLD analysis project Ga0302252, IMG submission 193511) | Enriched activated sludge microbial communities from anaerobic digester in WTTP, New Holstein, Wisconsin, United States - AAG_RA_Leu | ecosystem: Engineered > Bioreactor > Anaerobic >... | reverse complement strand
TTAGATATAAGTTCGTCCGGCGTAGGTGGTGTTATGCCAGCGCAGCCAGATATTAACGAAAATAAGCACGTAGAGAAAATAAAAAAATATATTACGAATACTGTTTTTTTCATAATTTTATCCTATTTTTTTGTTATTATATATGCGGGATACTATAGCACATATAAATTCATTAGTCAAGATACGGGTTTGCTATTTTAAAACAGACATAGTGTTTAGGTGTATAAGGGCAAAAACAATAATCAAATTAATAATGGCAAGTATTATGCCGATACTGATGATTCCCAGAAACGGTATAATGAAAGCACTAATTAAAAAAGCACCCAAGCATGAACCAAGCAGGTCCGCTCCATACAAAATACCGGCAGTTTTGTTTATTGTTTTACCACGTGAGAGGTATAGCTTGGTTGCCATAGGAAACTGCAGCCCCCCTAGTATTCCAGATAGAAACGGTATGAGTGGAAATATAATATTTGATACAACAAAACTCCAGGTCTTATTGTTAGTTTTAATAAATATTATGAGTACTAAAGGTAGCGCTAAAGAATATGACAAGATAAAGCAGTGCAGCATTATGAATTTATTAAATACCACAGTAATTTTTTCTATTTTTTTCATTGCATACCATGATCCTAACGTTAAACCCAACATAAAAGCCGCAATAATTAGGCTCAGTTTATAATAAAGGTATCCGTAGAGAATCTGGAAGCAAAGAAGCGTAATTATCTGGAATGAAATTTCGTTCAGTCCTGTAATAGCTACTGCTAATGGAATAATTTTACCGAAAGCGTCTTTTGCCGTTTTTAAAACGAAAAGAATACAAAAAAAGCAAAAAATGATAAAAAATCCGCACAACAATAGTAATGTTTTTTTCGTCAATAGTTTGAAAATATTTTGTTTTGAAGAAAATATAGATGACCATAGGACAGTGTCAAAGTAGTAACAAATTGGCGCAAAGTCATAATTAAGAGCATAGGGTATATTAGTAACCCGGTTTTTTATATAATCAATTCTTTCTTTTGTAAGTTTTCCGAAGATATAGTCGGCATTTACAAAATAAGTTTTTATGCCGTTTTGCTTAATTTTATCTGTAACAAAATCCGGTGTTATATTGAGTTCTAATTCTTGACTTGCCAAAAAATACGCAGTGTTGCCTGGTATTATAACAACATTTTTAAAAACAGCATTTGATGTCCTGTATATTGAAGACAAAAATTTAGCTAGCTCATCGCTTATATAGTTTTCACTTGAAGTAACTCCAAGTGAAACAATCCCGTTAGTTTTTAATGCCCTCTTTGTTTCTTTAAAAAACTCAAAGGTGTAATAACGGTTTAAGTGTGCATTTAACGGATTAGGTATGTTTAATATTATTACATCATATTTCTTAACCGAAGACTTTATGTAATTTCTACCGTCAGCGTTAATAAAATTTATCTTTGTTTTTAAATCATCTAAGTTGATATTTTTCAAAAAGTATTTTTTTGTAAGCTTAATTATTTCTTTGTCCAATTCGACAAAATCCACTGAATCCAATCTATATTTTTTAAGTTCATGCAGTAAAGATTTGTTTAGTCCAGATATGATCAAAATATTTTTAGGAGCAGGATGCTGCAGTAGTGCATAGTGAATCTTTTCTTCGCTACTTAATATGTCAGAATCCGAGTTGGCAATGCTACCATCACAAATTAAATTAAGCTGATTTGATTTTTCTGTTATTGCAATGTTTGAATATAAAGAATGCTTTATTTCTAATACTTGAAAGTCTCTAAAACGATAGCTTATTAATTTTTTATAAAACAACCCCATACTGTTGCTAAATAACGTGAAAATATTAAAAAAAATAATAATTAAAATAATTGATATTGTAATAAATTTTATGTGTTTTTTGAAAGGTATGGTAGCAATTAATAAAATCAGCGACATTAGACTTAATACGAAAGCAGTGCATAAAATTTCTATATCGAGTAATTGTATAAATAATAAAAATGTTACCATGCCCCCGCCGGTCGCAGCGCCTAAGGCCTCCCAAATGTAAACTGTAGCAATTTTTTCATTTGGATTAGAATTATTTTTTGGAAATATTCTGCAAAGTATACAGAAACAACTCCCAAACAAAAAGCAAATGGGGCCTAAAAGAATGCTTGTAATTTTTAAAGTACTTTGTAGATTTATAATCTCGCCTGGTAAAAAGTTAAATATTTTATCGGCAAGGAGTATCGCAATGTATGTAGCAGGAACCAGTATAAAAATTAAAAATTCAATAAGAAAAAGTGTTTTTAAACTAACCGGTTTGGATTCGGCTATTTTAGAAGTCAGTATGCTTCCTGAACCTGTAAAAAAAAGCCAGCATGCAAAAATTAATCCTATTGTTATTTCATTTCCGTAGAAAATTCCAAAAAACTCTCGTATAAATAATATCTGTGCAACTATGCTAAGAGAAGAAATTAAAAAAATATTTAACTTTATAGCAATAGGATTAAGTGTTTTGGTAGTTTTGTTAATTTTTAGGACCATATGCCGGCTATCCGTTTATTGCATTTTTGACATGTCCCGTCAATTAAACCAACATTTGTGACAGTATAGCCTTTTCTTTTTATTAGGCAGCTGTTGCAAAAAGGGCAGTAAGTATCAGTGTAGCGGGTATCCGTAACGTTGCCTATATATATGTATCTTAATCGTTCTGATTTTGCAATTTCTGCAGCTTGTACTAACGTTTCCAGAGGTGTTGGAGGTAAATTTTTTAATTTATATGTTGGATAAAAACGCGAAAAATGCAGCGGTACATCAGGCCCCAAATTTGAGTATATCCATTTGCACATATTTTGTATCATTTTAAAGTTGTCATTTAAAGTTGGCACAACTAAATTTATAATCTCAACCCAAACTTTATTTTCACGTAAAGTTAATAAACAATCCAAAATAGTATTCAAATTTTGCGAACATGTTTTTTTAAGATAATCCTGGTCAAATCCTTTTAAATCCACATGAGCTGCATCGATATATTGCGAGAGAAGTTTTACAGGTTTTTTATTAATCATTCCGCCAGTAACAAAGATATTTTTAATATTGTAGAGCTGTGCCAGCTTTGAAGCTTCAAGCATGTATTCATAAAATACTGTTGGCTCAGAATATGTATAAGCTATAGAGCGGCAATTATTTTTTTGAGCAGATATAACGACATCAACTACGCTAAGTTCAATATTGTCGGTATCTTCCGGGTAGGCTTGTGATATCTGCCAATTTTGGCAGTATTTGCAACGCGAATTACAACCAGCAGTTGCGATGCTGAAGCTAGATGTTCCGGGCAGCATATGGAAAATAGGTTTTTTTTCAATCGGATCAACATGTATGGCGCAGGGGTTTTCGTATGCCAAGGTGTAAAGCTTGCCATTTCTAGCTTCCCTAACCCTACAAAAGCTTCTTTGGTTGCTTGATAGGATACATCTGTGGGGACATAATTCACATTGGACGACGTTGTTTTCCAGAGTTTTATAAAAGAGGGCTTCCTTGCTTTTCGGCAGAACCGTATTTTTATCTTCTGCTAATAATTTAGGTTTTGTTATAAAAAAATCAGCCAGTAAGCATGAAATACCTATTCTGCATACTTTTTTAATAAAGTCTTTACGTGTTATTTTTTTTGAAAAAAATGTGTGATTAAACATAAAATAAAAAAGCGGAACTACTTTCTCAAAAAGTAATTCCGCTTTTTAAAAATATATTTAACAAAATTTTTAAAGGCAGTTATTTACCTACTTCAACCATTGATGGTTTTACCGCGGGCTCTTCGTATTTTCCCATAGGGGCTGTTGCTATATCAACTGCGCCCGAAGCTGTTCTCGAGAAAGCGTTGCATAGTCCTTTTAGAGTACCAAAAATTACTCCAAATACCGGGTTGCTTGCCTTGCTTTCTGATACAACGGCCTTTGGTATTTCTGTCCATCCAAATGCTAAATTTTTCGATCCTCTCTCAATCTTGCTGTAAGGTTTTTCATTTGCGGCAAAGCTAATAACTGAAAAAGTTAAAATAAATATTAATGCGATTGCAATAAGCTTTGACATCGTGTCACCTCCTTTTTGTGCTTGAAGTATAGCACATTATATTTTGTTTGTCAAACGTTTGTTATAAAGTTTAATTAAGATTTGGAAATTTGAGATAAATATTCGTTACGTATAGCATTAAAAATACTAATGTATTCACCTGTTTTATAGTCAGGATATGTCCATTCCCATGGTTGATAGCTGTTTTTATAGTATTTTAACGTAACTTCAGCATATATATTGTTATATATATACAAACGATGGGTATAATTTTTAGTTGTAAAAAGAACAATTTTACTGTCAGTTAAATATCCAGGGTCTATATTAAATAACCTTTGTTGCTTTTCAGAAAATTTTTTTTCAAGCTTATTGGTTAAAAGTTTAATTTTTTGCAATCCAGAAACATCCCGTAATTTATGGAAAAAATAAAATATCTTTTTAAGATTTTGCCCAAACTCATTCTCATAGTAATCCGTATGTTTGAAATCAAACAGCACGCTTGTATACTCGATTTTTCCAAAAGACTGTTTGAGATAAGCTTTTATTTTTTCAAGTTTTTGTATGTTGTGCGGATGAAATATTATGCCAACAAATATTTTAACTGGAGGATGCTTCTTCTGCATTTTGGGATTTTAAATCAGTTATGTATCGATTAAGGTCAATTTTATCAAGAGCGTTCAAAAAAACAAATTTTACGCCTATGGCAAACAAACGTTTACCAATATTGTTTTCTTCACCCAGATCTTGGCACCATACTACTACGCCGCTTGTTGTAACAGGTCTGTGTCTGGTTGGCAAAGGTATATGTATTCTTATTGGAGAATGCTCCGATAACTTAACATAGGTTAATATACAAATACCCCCTAATCCTATGTCTTTTGTTTCTGCCGGTGTGCTTTTATTGGATTTTATTTCCAGCTCATATTCTACGTTAAATTTTGCCTTTATGCGTATGCTGCGTCTTTTTTCCCTGCCATCCCAAAAACCAGAAACATTTGCCAACTGTTTTCGTGCGTTACTTCTTTTAAAATCATACCAGTATACTAACCCCAAAGTTAACAAGAGTACGCAAATAAAAATCAATTCAAAACATAAAATAAGCATAGTTTTTATCCCGGAGGCCAGTTAAATTTTCTACCACCCAACAAATGTAAATGCATATGAAAAACTTCTTGTCCTGCTTCTCTCCCACAATTAATTACTAAACGATAGCCTTTTGCAATCAAACTTTTATCTTTTGCAATTTTATTAACAACAGAAATAAGTTTTCCAACAAGTTTTTCATTTGTATTAGATATATCCGATATCTTTTTAATGTGAGCTTTTGGCACCACTAATATATGAACAGGAGCTTGTGGCTTAATGTCTTCAAAGGCGATAATCTCATCATCTTCATAAACAAATTTTGCGGGTATAGTCTTGTTGGCAATTTTACAAAAAATACAATCAGGATTATTTAAATTGTTCATCGCTTATAATTTTAATTTTATTTTTTAGAAGCAATGCAGTAAAAACACCCGCACCTTTTTTTAATTTTTTTTCAAATTTTCCATTATATATATGTTTATAACCACAAGCCGGACTGTTTTCCTTTACAATTACATATTCTACCCTATTTTTTATTTTAGTAAAAGCTTTTCGTGAGCCTTTTATAAAATTGTCAGTTACAAGTTTTCCTGACCTATCAAACACCTGAGAAATGCCAGATAATACATCAAAGCCATCACCCATTTGAATTTCAGCGGGTAACCGTGGAACGCGCAAACCGCCCATCATTTCAGGGCATACTTTAATTAGTTTCTTTTTTTGTTGGTTTAATGTCTGGATAATTTTTCTATTTAAATTATGCCCTTTGTCATAACGACATTTTTTACCAGCAATACAAGCGCTTATTCCTATCATTTTATTTTACAAAGTTAATTAAGCTTCCGATTTTTTCAATTTTTACTTCAACCGTATCCCCCTGTTTTAGCTGTCCTACTCCGGGTGGAGTGCCGGTCGAAATAATATCTCCTGGCGAAAGAGTCATAATTTTTGATATGAAACTTACAATTTCATTTATTCCAAATATGAAATTTGTCGTGTTAGAGTTTTGCTTTATTTTGTTGTTTACAAACACTTGCAACGATAAGTTATTTGCATCAATGCCAGCTGTTATCCATGGTCCGATAGGACAAAAAGTATCATAGGATTTTGCTCTTGTCCATTGGACTTCTTTTTTTTGTATATCTCTGGCAGTAATATCATTAAGACATGTATATCCTAAAATATAGTTTTTGGCTAGCGCAATACTAACATTTTTACAATATTTTTTAATAATTATGGCTAGCTCGCCTTCGTAATCAACTTGCTTTGAACTTTTTGGTATTTCTATTGATTCATAAGGACCAATTATGCTGGAAGGTGGTTTAATAAAAATAAGGGGTTCATTCGGACGCTTCATTTTTAATTCGGATATATGTTCAGAATAGTTCAATCCTACGCAAATAATTTTAGTCGGGGATATAGGCGGTAACAACCGAATTTGTTGCGGTAGCAGTTTCCGTGTATTTACACGTTTTTGATGAAAAGCATTATCAATTTCAACTATTCGTTGGTTTTCTTCAAAAATACCGAAACCAATTTTCTTTTTATTTTTATAGCAAAACTTAATGATGTTTTTCAAATTTGTGATGTTATAGTTTATTTAGTTTCTTTTTCTTTAGTTTTTTTATTTTTTAATTCGAAATTTTTCCAACATTGTTTTGTACAAAAAAATTTTCCATTTTTGTAATACCATAATTTTCGTTTAAATTGCTTGTTGCAACTAGCGCAATTTGTTGGTCGTTGGGATGTTTCATTTGCTTGTTTTTCTTGAGTTGCATTATCAGCCATTTTTTAAATTCCTCCCATTTTTTTAATATATCCAGAATCAGGGATTAACCATTTTGTATAGATGTAATTGAACAGTTTGCTTTTATCTAAAAAATTTATTTTGGTGAATTTTACACCAGTACTATATTTGTTGCATGTTTTTTCACTGTTTTCGCACCAAGCGATTTCTCCTAGTGCAAAAATCGGTTTGTCATCAGGCAAAAATACTTTAAGCATAAGCTGTTTTCCCTGCAGCATAGGATTGCTGGCGGAGAGTCGAATGCCTTCCTTGCTTATATTTGTGGTTTGGGTTTCATGTTTTTCTTCTAAGTTGCCTTCCGGGAAGGAATATTCAACATTGAAGTTAACATCGAAGCGCATATATTTTCTTCGTTCTGTCATGAATATGCCGATAAGTTGAACTTGTTTAAACAAAAAGCGACTGACACACGCCACGTCGCTTTTTGTTGATTTATATCTAAAACTTAGTATAAAAACGTATTATTGTTGTTCTTGGAAAACAAACTCAGGCTCTATTATTGGCTTATATTCTTCAGGCACTGGAAATGGGAAAGTTGCAACTTCATAAGAACCCACCACTGTTCTTACAACTGTCATGCCCACGCCCTTAACAGTTCCAAGTGTTAAACCAGCAAATACATTGCTTTCAACACTTGTGTCATATATATTTTTTGGAATTTCAAGCCAACCCGTCAATATATTGCCCAATCCTCTGCCTAACTTACGTCCCATATCTTGAGCAAAAACAGGAGAAGATAGATTTAAAATAACTAATAAAACTAAAGCAGTAACTGTAATTCTTTTATATGTTTCTTTCATCATTTCACCTCCTTATTAATACATTATCACTAACTTTAGTAACTATAACATATAGAAACTTTTTTGTCAACCCTCCGGCCACTCCGTTCAGAACAACGGGATTGCTAAGGATTGCAATAAGCGATAGACAGCTGTCTAGTTTCAGAAGCTTTAGGATTTATTTATCTACCACGAATGTGTCAAGGAACAGAAAGCTAAGATTTTAAGGAATCAATTATAGTTTCTATACGATTTTTATTTTCATCAGATAGATTTACAAACTCAATGCCAACATCAAAAATGTCTTTTGCGCCATTACTTTGTAAAATAGAGCTTTTTACAATCCATACTATCCTTCCGATGCATTCAAGCGATGTCTTTCCATTTTGGAACATAATTTTAACGCCAACTTGTGAAAAGATATCTAAAGGTGTATTTAAAATGACACATATGCCGCCAGGACCAATATTTTCTGTGTGAGTTTTAAATTGTTTAGGTTGTTTTCCGTATTTCAAAATAACATGGCAGTCATATTTGACTCTTGGGAATTTTCTAGCGTTAATGCCTCCCCACATTTTATCTAAACCTCCAAAATTTTTTATTTTATATTTTTTATGCCCCAAGTATATAGTAAATATATTCAAATTGCAACATTATTTTTCTTTGCATAACCGACCTAAAAGTGTATAATCTAGCTTGAAAAGAGCTCCTCATTATTTTATAGTTGCTTTCTAAAAAGTTGCCTATTATGTATTTAAAATTTTATAATCTAAAAGAAAATCCGTTTAGCGTTACCAGCGATCCGAGTTTTTTACTTATGACAAAACAGCATCAGGAAGCTTTTTCCCATATGCTTTATGGTGTTAAGGAAAAAAAAGGATTCTTAGTAATAACAGGCGAAGTTGGTACGGGTAAAACAACTCTCTGCAAGGCATTTATCAATCATTTGAATAGCAATACCAAGTCTGCTTTTATATTTAATCCCGACCTTTTACCAAGTCAACTGTTAAGGGCAATTTTAACTGATTTGGGTATAGAATGCAAAAAAGTAAAAACAAGATTTGATTTGTTTGATGCGCTAAATAGTTTTCTAATTACACAATTTTCCGAAGGAAATAATGTTGTTTTGATTATTGATGAAGCTCAGAATCTCAAACCCGCCGTCTTGGAACAGATAAGAATGCTTTCTAATTTAGAGACAACAAAGCAAAAACTTTTTCAAATTGTTTTAGTTGGTCAACCCGAGTTGAAAGAAAAATTAGACAGTCCAAATCTGCGTCAATTACGGCAAAGAGTGGCCGTAACCTATCATATTAATCCGTTGGAACAAGGTGAAATGCGAGAATATATATCGCATAGGTTAAAAATTGCCGGTGCGGCAGAGCAAACAATTTGTTTTACCGATGACGCTATCGAAAAGATATATTCATGTACAAAAGGAATCCCACGTTTAGTCAATATTTTGTGCGATAGATCGCTTTTGGTAGGTTTTGTTAAAGAAAAAAATGTTATCAACGCGGAAATAGTTGAGATTGCAAAAAAAGAGTTAGCACTATGAGTATAATTACAGACGCGTTACGAAAAGTTGAAATAGAAAAAAAATCTGAAGAAAGTCCAAAAAACACAATCACCCCGTCTTCTGTTTGTTGTCAAGAACCAGTTTTGGATAAAAAACAGTCAAAAACCTCCCTGTACTTTGCGGGATCAGCAATACTATTAGTTATATCGCTTGGGTTTTATCTAACACTGAAAATAAATCAAAGCAGTCGAACAAAAGTTTTGCAGGAAATACAAAATATTGAAAATAAAAGTGAAGAAAAAAATACAGATATCTTAGATGCGCATACTTCATATAAAATGCCCGAAACAAAATACGCAGATTTACAATTAAGCGGTATTATTTATGACAGCATAGAGCCGATGGCAATGATAAATGGTAAATTTTATAAAGAAAACGAAGTATTGGATGGAATTAAAATATTGAAGATTGAATCTGACGGCATTGTCATAGAATATCCTGATCAAAGACAGGAAAGCATAAAACTAAGATGATTACTGGGCAGGTTAAAAGTTCAAATTATATATTAACCGATGAAGTTCAACCGTTCCTAAATTCAAAATACCACGTTCATGGAATCCACATCTTTTGCAAAGTGCTATTGCAGAAACCATCCTGCTAGTGCCGCGGAACTCCACTTTTTTGTAGCCGTACATCTTGCAAAAATCAAGTGCCTTTAATAAAAGCGTATGGCCGTATCCTTTTTTTCTATATTCTGGGTGAACAAATAAACGTCTTATTAGGGCGGTATCATCCGCTTCTTTTTTAACGCCGATTGTTCCGACGATTTTATTGCCATCTTCCGCTACGAAAAAAGTTTCCCCTTCGTTTTGATAAGATTTTTTAATATCTTTTAAGTCTAATTCATTGATAAATAAATTACGATCTACTTGGAATTCAGAACCGAGTATATCAAAAATGAGAGTTTGTGCTGAAATATTGTCGCTTCCTATGAGCTCTCTTATTTGCATATTTTCTCCTTTTTAAACTGTATATTTTAGTAAATTAAAAATTTAGCTTATTAACTCATGCATGGCTTGCAATATAAGTTTGTCAGGCACGTTATCAACAACCTTTACCTTTCCAATGGCAACAGGCAAAACAAGGCGGTTAACTTTATTAATAAATTTTTTATCATGTTTATAGGCGTCAATGATTTTAAATATTGATATATTTTTCAATTTGGTTTTTAATTTTAAGTTTCTTAAGACGTTACATATACGAATAAAATTTTTTTCACTGAGTATATTCATTTCTTTAGAAATATACGATGCCGCAATTATTCCGAGCGATACAGCATTTCCGTGGGTGTATTTATTGTATTTGCCTGCGGTTTCAATAGCGTGACCGATTGTGTGCCCGAGATTAAGCACTATTCTTTTATCTTTTTTATCAAACTCGTCTTTTTCTACAATTCTAGCTTTAATTTTAGCGCATTCATATACAATATGAGCAAGTTTCTTTGTGTTTAAATTTAGTATTTGTGTCGAATATTTTTCTAAATTTTCAAAAATAAATGGGCTTTCTATTATTCCATATTTTACTACTTCGCCAAGGCCATCAATTAAAAGATTTTTGGAAAGACTTTTTAGACAAGAAACATCAACCAAAACATATTTTGGCTGATAAAAAGAACCTACCATGTTTTTTGCAGAAGGTAAATCGATAGCAACTTTGCCTCCGATTGAAGAATCAACCTGCGCAAGAAGAGTTGTCGGTATCTGTAGGTAAGGGATTCCCCGCTTATATACGCTTGCCACAAATCCTGCCAGGTCTCCTATTGTACCGCCACCCAAAGCTATAATAAAAGGTTTTTTGAATACGTCAAAAGTTGAGATATTGTTTATAACTGTTGTAAAGGCGGAAACAGATTTGGCCTTTTCGCCAATTGAAACAAGCTCAAATCTTGTTTCTATACCGGTCTTAAGGAGGGATTTTTGAACGGAATTACCATAAAGGGTTTTTATGTTTTTGCTTGTAATAATAATTGCAGTATCGCCTATTTTCAATTTTTTCACAACAGAGCCGATACTGTTTAAAGAATTTTGATCTACTGCTATTTTGTAGCTTCGATCTTTTAATTTTACAAGAATTTCTTTCATGAGAAAATATTATGAAATGCTGCTGCCTATTTCTACACTATTTTCAGGTATTATGAGAGATAATTTGCCGCTTACCTTATCTCTCGTAGCTAGTAACATTGCATCTGACTGGACACCTCTTAAAGTAGCGGGTTCCAAGTTTTCAAGCAATACAATTAGCTTACCTACAAGCTGTTCCGGTATATAAAATTCTCGTATACCAGCAACAATTGTTTTGATACCAGAACCCGTATCAACAGTTAGAACATAAAGCTTGTCAGCATTAGGATGATTGTTGACTTCAAGAATTTTTGCAACAATTAAGTTCAATTTTTTAAATTCATCAAAGCTTACCATTGCATTTTTCCTAGTTTGTTATTTTTTTTCCTTTGCTTCAGGTTTTTTTGCCTCAGGTTTTGCCTGAGTTTTTGCCTGTGGTTCTTTTGCTTTGTCTGTGGCCGCCGGAGCTGCCTGTCCAGTGGCAGCAGCGCCTTCCTCTCCGACAGCTGCTTTTTCTTTTTTAACTTTAAATTTTACTACTTTTACTTTGGGCAAGTGTAAAATTGACTGGCCTTCCTGAAACAGTCCTTTTTCAATCAGATATTTTAGTTTTTCAAATCGTTTTAATACTGATTGTTTTACATTGCTTGTTTTTGCTTTTAAACTAGGGTGTTGCGACATTTTTTGCCTCCTTTTCACTAACTAGCTTGATAAAACTACCCTCATATTTTTTTGATAGTTTCAAGAGTTCAGTTTCAAGCGTTTTTTTGTTATCTGACTTGTTAACACATACTTGATATAATCCATTGCTAAATATCATAAAGGGTGAATATCCTTGCATTTTTAACAATTTTATTTCAGCCTCTGCTTTTTGAAGTGTTTTTACGGCTGCAATCTGGATTGTAAAATACTTTTGATAAGACTTGCCGGGGTGGGTAACCAGTTTGCTTGCGGCAGATTTTTCATATTTTTTGTTTTGTGTTGTACTCACAGAAGATGCAGGCACTTTTTTTTCTGACCCGATATTGTCAGGTATTTGTTCAGCTATACTTATTTTTGTAACCGAAATTTGTTTTCCTCTTTCCACTCCAAGTGAAAAAGCGAGAGCTGTTATGATTACAAAAAGTGTAAGCACAAAAAAAATACTTTCGAGGGACACACTTAAAACAGGAGCCTTTGGCTTATAAAGTTTTTCTCTTATTGCCGTAAGGATTTTGTGTTCTTTATTTTTGTTGAGCTCATCAAAGAGTTCTAATTGTTGTTCGTTTTTTTCATTATCCATGACGCATAATTATAACATAAAAAGTTTTATTAATCAACATTACCTGTTTTGCTTTTTTAATATTATTTAATTTGGATTTCCCGAAAATTTAATTCAATTCTTGGATTTTCTACAATGATATTTGGTGAAGACAATTTCCCAAAAATGCGCAAACTTAGACTGTTGCCAGCCAGCATTTTCTTAACCTCTTCAGACAAATTTCCTGCTAATCCTTCTGAAAAAGTTAATTTGCCAGAAATGCTTATATTATTGTTATTAACATCTATCGTGCCGTTTAATTCCCAATTGATATTTTTGGTTATAATTTGGAGATTGTTTATTGTAATTTTTTTTCCTTTAATTATCATATCGCAAAAAACAGAATCGGCAGTTGTGCAGTTTTTTATGAAATCTTCATGGTTGTTAAAAATGCTGGACAATGTTTCGATAATAGGCAAATCTTTTGGCAAAGTTAGTTCGGAAACATTCACCACAATTCTAAAATTGCCTGAAAATAAAACTGCAAAAGGACCGGAAATATTAATTTTTGCTTGGCTTGCCTTTATTGTTTGCTTTTCATCGGATCGTGAGCGTATATCAATATTATGAATTTTTGAGGATGTAGCGAGCGTTAAAAATGAATCATATTTGATATCAGAATCTAGCAGGTTTGAAAACATTTTTATTGAAAAAACTGGTAACAAAAGTGTCAAACATAGATAAATACAAAATGCTGAAATAAAAATAATTATAGGTAGGTTTTTGGGGATCTTCACTTTTTAATATTTGATAAATATTTTTTTATCTTTTTTAAAATGGCCTGATTGCTTGTGTAGCCATAGCCAGTAGTGGCAGTTGCCCTGTATTCAATTAAAATGTTTAATTCAACAAGCTCGGTTAACGCTTTTTTTACAGTTTCCCTATCGGAATTTATCCATGCGGCAACGCCTCTCGGAGTATCGATGCTGGCAGGGTTTTGATCAAAAAATTCAATTATTTGTATATGTATAGGTGAATTTAATAATTCTTCAAATTTCATTTTAATCTTTCCCCTAAGAGTTTTTTAAATGAGGCGGTATTAACAGTTTTAATAAAAACGGAAACAATTGTTGGATCAAATTGAGTGCCACTATTTTTTTCTATCTCTGCTATGGCTTCAATAATCGTTTTTCGTTTTTTATAAGCACGCTTCCCCACCATAGAATTAAATGCCGCAACTACAGCCATTATGCGCGAAGCCAGTGGTATTTCGTTCCCCCTTAATCCTTTAGGATATCCAGTGCCATCGTATTTTTCATGTTGGTGCAAAAGTATAGGCATTACAGGTTTAAGAGAATTAAAATTTTTAAAAACACTAGCAGTTTTTTTCGGTTGGGATTTTATAAGCGCGAACTCCTTTTTGGTAAGCCTACTTTTTTTACTTAAAATAGTTTTCGGTAGAGAAAGTTGACCAGTGTCGTGTAATAGCGAAGCTATTTCCAAGGTTTTCAGTTCCTCAGAATTAAGAGCCATTATTTTTCCTATCCGTAAATTTAATTCTGTATATATAGGGTTTTTAATGCGGTACTCATTTTTTTTATGTTCCAGCACTTTTGCGAGAGTTTGCATAATAGAAATTATAAAATTTCTTTGTTCTTCATAAAGTTGAGCATTTTTTATTGCAACCACGGATTGCTCTGCCAAAGTCCTGAATATTTCCACGTCGAATTCGGAAAAAGGTTTTTTATCGATCTTATCATATACGGTAATAACCCCTATGGCCTCTTCGTCGATTAATGGAATAGATATATAGTTACGCGCTCTCAAAATTTTTTCTAGTTTAATGGCTCTTCCAGGTACGCCTTGGCCTACGGGTAGATTTCGCAGGGAGATCTTTTTATGCTTTCTTAAATCAATAGTTGTTTTAGAAATCAAAATTTTTTTGCTGTCGTTTAATAGTTTTATTGAACAACGATTTGCACGCAATACCTGTATTGATAAGTGAGCTATTCTTGGCAACAACTCATCAAGGTTTAGAGAAGACGTTATTAGACGATGCAATGTGTGTACTGTCGAGAGTGCTATTGCCCGTGGTTTTATGCTGTCAGAAATTTTTGAAAGTTCAGCACTTTTATAAATATTTTCAAATACAATTTTCAAAGAAAATGCAAAGCATTCAAGGTGGGTTGTTGTTATTATGTCAGTTGAAAAACAAATAGTAAAAGCATAGGTTTTTCCGTCCATTGTCAACGGAAATATGTAAACCCAGTACTTCCCGTTTATTTCCCCAAACTTTATGTCTTCTTTGTTTGCTGTTTTATTTTTTATTAGTCCGACAATTTTTGAAATACTTTTTCTATTTTTAATCCCTAAAAGCTCTAATCCTTTCTTCATTATTGAAAGTGACTTTTTTGTTTGGAAATCTTTTATAATAATATACGAAACAACTTTGCTTTGTTTACGCAGCATATCAAAAGCTTTTTGCATATGAGCATTCGTGCGCAACAAGTCAAATAGTTCTTTTTTATATTCTTTTGTAAACATAAAAATGTACCTACAATTTTTGATAGGGTTCCGCAAATTTTTTATATTCATCAAGCGCGTATCGATCGGTCATTCCTGCAATGTAGTCACATATTACACGTTGGACGCTTTCTCTTGAAGTTCTGTCATAGATATTGGGTGGTAATTGTTTCGGATTTGATAAGTAGAACTCAAAAAGTTTTTCGATAAACCGTTTTGCCGTCATGCACATCCTTACTACTTTATAATGTTGATAAAGGTTTTTCATTAAAAAGGTACGCATTTCTTTTTTTAGTTCAGTCATTCCGCAGCTATAGCATACAATCTTTTCTTTATTTTGTCGGGCATTTAACGGAGATTTTATCTTAAACCGTCCAATTCTTTTTTTTGTTTCGGTTATTACATCCTTTACTTGAGAGTTTATTATTTTACTTATAATCTGCGATTTATAAATGTTTTTTCGTGTACCCTGACATTTTAGCGAAATTTCTCTCGATGCTTTTTTCCAAAATTTAATTTTGTTTAAATCAGGAAAGTCTATAAAATTACTTGTTAGTCCATCATCGAGATCGTGGCTATCGTATGCAATTTCATCTGATATATTAACTACCTGCGCTTCTAAAGGTGGATTATTTGTTTTTTCAAAAGTAGGGCAATTGGCAGGGTTGTCGAATAACGAGCTGTGTTTTGCTATACCCTCTCGCACTTCATATGTTAAATTCAGACCCGGAAATTTTGGATAACGTCTTTCCAACATATCAACTACACGCAATCCTTGAGTATTATGATTGAATCCGCCAAATTTTTCCATTATTTTATTTAATATTTCTTCTCCAGAATGACCAAAAGGAGTGTGGCCCAAATCATGCGCCAAGGCTATGGCTTCACACAGGTCTTCATTAAGCTGTAAATTTCGGGCAATGCTCCGAGCGATTTGTGCAACTTCAATGCTGTGAGTTAGGCGGGTTCTGTAGTGGTCCCCTTCATGGTTTACAAAAACCTGAGTTTTGTACTCTAATCGTCTAAATGATGTTGAATGAACTATACGGTCTCGATCTCGTTGAAAACAGGTACGATAATCGTGCTCTTTTTCCTTGTATACTCTACCCTTGCTGTTTTTGCTTTTTATTGCATAGGGAGCGAGCAGTTTACATTCTATATTTTCGAGCTCTTTACGTTTTATCATACTTTTTGAATTTATTATACAGCGATTCAAGGGATTCCGATATAACTTTTATTTTTGAAACAACTGGCATAAAATTGGTGTCACCTTTCCAGCGCGGGACAATATGTATGTGTAAATGTTTAAGACTTGCGCCTGCTGCTTTTCCAAGGTTTATCCCTATATTGTAACCCTGTGGTTTAAGAACAGACTTCAGTATCTTGGTAGTTTCTATCAACAGTTTATTTATTTCAATAATTTCATTTTCATTCAGCTGACTTAATTCTGACACATGACGTTTTGGGAAAACTAAAATGTGTCCATTATTATAGGGGTATATATTTAGCATTGAACAAGAAAATTTTTTATTTTGCAGTACAAAGTTTTTTTTTGGATTTTTAATAGCTGTACAAAAAATACATTTTTTTGTATCTCTTTTACGATTTATGTAGTGCTTCCGCCAGGGGGCCCATATGCTTGAAGAGAGGATTTTTGCTTTACTCATTTTGCATTAAATTTTTATTATGTAACTTTTTATATTCTGATCATCTATCTCAAGTATTCCATAAGAGTTATAAGATGTAAAAATTTTATCGGTTGGCGAACCAGGGTTAAAAAAAAGTATATTGTTATTCTTTTTATTATACGGCATATGTGTATGGCCGAAGGCAATAATATCAACAGCTTCATCAAACGCAGATGAAACATTGCCAATGATAGATGTTTTAAACCCTAATCCGTGTATTAGTCCGATTTTGACATTTTCCACAGTTATGATGTCTTTTGTGGGCAATAATTTCTGAAGTTTTGTTTCATCCATATTACCGGCCACAGCTTTTAAAGGTTTTAAAATACTTATATCTTTATAAAAATCATAAGAAATAAAATCTCCCAGATGCATCACTAAGTCAGATTTTTTGATTTCATCTAATACAACTTTGGGCAAGGTAATTCCTACTGCAGGGATATGAGTATCAGATATTAAAACAATTCTTGTCATATAGACTAATCGAGGATTTTTATATTGTTATAAATGTGTAGAATTCGATTTAGATCTTTTAGTTTCCAAATCCAAAAATTCTTTTCCTTAGTAAAAAGCAACGAATTGATATCAATGCCGTTGATTAGCACTAGAATACGTCTTGTTGTTAATGTGGGAAATTTTTTACAAATATTGTTTATCGCTTCACAAAAGTGCTGTTCACTTTGAAAATGTTTATTAATAATCCATAGCCAGTTTTTTGTACCGCTTTTTGCGATTATCGCTGATATATTTCCATCATCAAATTCAACGATGTATTTTTCAAACTTTGGTAAAATTCTACGTTTTTCATTTATTTCAACGATTTCATTTTGAAACAAAGCCATAAGTTTTTTTATTTTTTCTTCATTCGATATATTATTTTCATGATAGAAATGATCTATAAAACAACCAAACTCCAGCTGAAATTCTTTCGCCTTATCAAAAATATTTGAAATTAAGCCACTCTCGCGTTTGTATAAAATAGCCCTTAACCAAAACTCAAATAGCAGGTCCTTAAAATAAAAGAACACGCCATTTTTCTCAATAATATCTGCATCAAGAAAAAGCTGTATGTGCTGCATGATTTTGGATTGAGGTATTCCGAGGGACAGGCGCAATTTCGTAACCGTATTATTTCCTTTAGAAATTTTAATTAAAACATTTTTGGCAGTTTGTGATTTTGCGGTGGCCTCAAGTAAAAACTGGAAGTATTGGTTTATATTCCCCTTTGGATTAAATAGCAGATCTTCTATGGCTTCTGCAACAATTTGTTCATCAACAACTTTCAAATTTTTGCTAAAGCATATACCTTTTATTTTTGCAAGAATTATATCGCTATAAAATGGATTACCGTCGGTGAAATAAACTAAAAATTTTTTCAGGTTATTTTCAAGAAAAAGGTCTTTTAATCGATTTTCAATAAATTGTTCACTTGTTTTAAAATCAAATCCCTTCAGTTCTATTACTTCGAAATTTCCAAACAAAAGGGACAATTTTTCGGATAATATTTTTTGAACAGTACTTTTTTCAGAGCTTGTTATTACATACATTGTGTCGCGCTGAACCATCATAACCTTACCAAAACTGGTAAATGGCGATTTTAAATTGAAATACAAAAGGTTATGAAATTCATCTAAAAAAATAATACAGCGTTTATTGGCTTCTTTTTTTATTTCAGAAGGCAGCTGAAGCAGGGCGTTATAGGCGTCATTTTGATTTCGGCTTTCAAAATCCTTACAAATTTTTTCTATATACGAAATTGTATTAGGCAAAAGAATGCGAGTCTCGTTAATTAATACTTGAAAATTTTGAACAGGAGATTTTCCTATACTTTTGAGATATTCGTATAGTAGCGTTCCAATAAATCTTTCAGCAAATGATTTGAAATCTTCTTTTTGCATTTCTATATAAATTGGGAGTATATCCGGAGAATTTATATACTGCTGTATGAAATAATTAAGCAGAGAAGTTTTTCCTGATAGGGGTTGCCCTACAAAGGCAATATTTTGTCTGTATCCTTTTCGGAAAGAATTGACCCTTTTAACCAAAAAGGTTAATTCTTTTTCGCGACCAAAAAAATTTTTTGGAACAGATGATATATTAATCATAAATTACGGCAAATAGGATAAAGGATCTTTTGTTTGTTCGTTGTATCGTATTTCAAAATGTAAACTTGCGGTTTCTGCCCTGCCAGTTTTTCCTATTCTTCCTATGGCGTCGTTTCTTTTTATTAACTGGCCGGATTTGACAAATATTTCAGAACTATTAGCATAAAGAGTGGTGAAACCATTACCATGATCAAGTATGATAGTTTTTCCATATCCTTTAACTTTTTCATTACAGAAAATTACTTTTCCGGATCCAGCTGCAACAAAACTATCCCCTTCTTTTGCTGCGATATCTATACCCTTGTTGCGGATGCTTTCTTTTGTTGAATTGAAATAGGATAGCACTTTTCCCTTTATTGGCCAAATAAAATTTTCGCTTGGCATAGGTTCATTTTTAGTGTGTAAAATGCTAGGAACGGCTTGTCGGCCGGGAATAAATAACTTTTGTCCTTTATTAATTTTTGTAGGGTCAGGTAGCTTGTTTGCCTTCACAATGGTGTTTATATCAATATTGTATGCTTTTGAAATACCCCATAATGTTTCACCTTTTTCAACTTGATGATAAATTCCTGATAACTTTGTTTGATCCAACGGAGGCGAGGATGGAACCGTAGCACAGCCAGATATAAAAAAACCTAAAGCAAGCAGTATTACTAAAAATTTTGCATTTTTTAGTATCAAAATGGAGCGAGCGATGGGAGTCGAACCCACGACATTCAGCTTGGGAAGCTGATGTTCTACCATTGAACTACGCTCGCAATTTAAAATGATAGCGTCCATAATTTATACAAGCCATTCATCCGATTTTTTTATTGAACAAAGGTTTCCGCACATACTGCATACATCTTCTGTTTTTGGCATGGCGGATTTTCTATATAGTGCAAATTTTTCCGGATCAAGCGATAACTCTGCCTGCTTAGTCCATTTTCTCATACGGCGGCAAACACTCATCTGAATGTCTCTTTGGATATCGTTATTTTTTGCAATGTCCGCTGCATGAGCCGCGATTTTAGAGGCAATAACGCCGTCTTTTACATCATCTTTATTAGGGAGCCTTAGATGTTCTGCCGGTGTTACATAACATAAGAAATCTGCGCCATGCCATGCTGCTATTGCTCCTCCAATGGCGCCGGCAATGTGGTCATATCCTACTGCTATGTCAGTTACAATAGGACCGAGAACATAAAACGGCCTATTGTTGCATATTGTTTTTTGAAGCAGAATATTTGTTTCAATTTGGTTTATCGGAACATGGCCGGGACCCTCGATTATTACTTGAACATTATGTTCATTGGCGATTTTTGCGAGCTCTTCTAAAGCAAACAATTCGTTAATCTGCAAATTATCTGTAGCATCTTTTAAGCAGCCCGGTCTCAATGCATCTCCTAGGCTTATTGTTACATCATATTGGTTTAAAATATCGAGTATTTCTGAAAAATGTTCATAAAAAGGATTCTGTTTGTTATTTTTTTTCATCCATTCTAACAAAATAGCTCCTCCCCTGCTCACGATTCCCAAAAGACGTTTATTTGGTATAGAGCCATCTATGAACTCTTTTTTTATACCGGCATGTATTGTAACGAAATCAATGCCATCCTTTGCATGTTTTTCAATGGTATCTAGTATATTTTTAATCGTAATTTCCGAGATATCTTTGCCGGCATTGATTGTATCCATTGCGATCTGGTATATCGGAACCGTTCCGACAGGTATTCCTGATTTTTGTATAATTTCGTGGCGAATTTTATCCAGATTTCCGCCAGTGGATAAATCCATAACCGCATCTGCACCATATTTTTCAGCTATTTTCATTTTTTGTAATTCTTCATTCACATTAGAGGCGTCTTCCGAAGTTCCTATATTAGCATTTATTTTTGTGGAGAGCCCCATTCCAATAGCACAAGGTTTTTTTAAAATTTTTTTGTTATTATAAGGTATAACAACTTGCCCTTTTGCTATTCGTTCAGTTAGAACCTCGGTACTTAAAGATTCTTGCAGAAGCATATCTTTGACTCTGTCAGCTTGTTTATTTTTTTTTGCGTTTCCTAATATTGTGTGCATTTAAGCGGTCCTTAATTTTTTAACTGCTTTTTTTAGATTTTCCTTTGTAATAAAATAATTAATCAATGCAACCCCGGTTATATTAAGTCTTTTTAAGATAGCGATATTTTTTTCGTTAATTCCGCCAATGGCAAATATAGGTATTGTAACTCTCTTTATGATATTTTTCAAGATTTTGATATCCATAGGTTTTAAGTCTGGCTTAGTTTTTGTACAAAAAATTGGTCCGATTGCGATATAATTAACTTTAGATTTTAATGCTTTATTAATTTCTGACAAACTATGACAACTTACACCTATTGTTTGTTTCTTTTCGAGTCGTTTTCTGGCATACTTAATTGGTAAATCATTTTGTCCAAGATGTACTCCGAAAGCCCTAACAAGCTTAGCGGCGGATATACGATCATTTATAATTAAAGGGATTTTTTTTAGTGAGGCTATTTTCTTTATTTGACGTGCAATTTTTATAAAATCAGCAGTGTTATGTTTTTTATCACGCAACTGAATTAAGTCAACATTTGAATCTATAAGCTGTTTTGCAAAACTAACGGGATTTCTTTTTCCCAAACTTTGAATGTCGACAATAGCATAAATCAGAAGTCGTGTTATAGATTTCTTTTTCAAGGTCATAAATTTCAAATCGCATTTTTTTAAAATTGTTACTTGTTTTGAGTTTATTATCAAAAAAACATATTTTTGCAAATTCTTCAAGAACCCGTAGGGCTTCTTTTACTCTTTGCAAATTGGCAAATATTATAGATTTTATATCCAGTCGCTTTGTTTCAAAATTAAATGTTTTTTTCCCGCAGTCTTCCTTTATATTTCGCGAGAGCATCCTGTTGCGAAACAAGTTCTCCCATTCGCCAATAGTTGCTTGGAAAAAATGTCTTATTCTTTTTAATTTTCTTTGAGTTTTTGGTTTATTTGCTATAAATCTAAGAATATCTTCACAAACACGAAGACCTTCTTGCGCGCGGTTAATATTTGCATCTATTATCCGGTAGAAATGTTTTTCAGATTTCATGTATTATTCTTGCCGCAAATTTTTGAAATTATATTTGATGTTGATTTGCCTTGTAAGTATGGTATTGAGAGAACCTTTCCCCCGTAAGATGAGACAACGTTATTGCCGACGATATTTTCTTTTAACCAATCTCCGCCCTTTACCAAAACATCTGGTTTAATTTGTTTAATGAGATTTATTGGAGTGCTTTCGTTGAAAAGTATTGCGTAATCAACAAAGCTCAGCGAAGTAATGATTATTAAACGGTCAGATTGTTTTTGTATTGGACGACCTTCGCCCTTTATGCGCTTAACAGATCTGTCCGCGTTGAGGCCGACTATTAAAATATCGCCTAATTTTTTTGCTTTTTTGAGATATTCTATATGTCCGCGATGCAAAATATCAAAACAGCCGTTAGTGAAAACGATAGTTTTTTTATTTTTTCTTAGGCGTTTTACAATGCCGTTAAGACTATTTTTATACAAAATTTTATCAGTCATTAATTTGTGCTTCTATAGCTTTGCATATTGCATGTATGATAATAATATGTAGTTGCTGAATGTACGCGGTAATTTCAGAAGGTACGCCAATAACAAGATCCGTGTATTTTTTAAACTCTTCCGTATAGGATCCGGTTAGGCCAATTATGTTTAATCTTCTATTTTTTGCCTCACGCAGAGCCTTGATTATATTTAGTGATTTACCGCTTGTCGATATTGCAAACACAACGTCGCCTTCTTTTGCCAAGGCGGTTAGTTGTCTCGCAAATATATTTTCATATCCGTAATCATTTGCTAAAGCAGTAATAATTGAGGTATCGGTTGTTAAAGCGATAGCGGGCAGTGGCCTACGTTCCTTTTGAAATCTACCTACTATTTCAGCGGCAAAATGCTGGCTATCAGAGGAGCTTCCGCCATTTCCGAAAATAAGGAGCTTATTATTATTAATTATAGCTTTATAGATAAGTGCAGCAGCTTTGGAAGTGATAGCTGCCATATCCTCGTCAAGTTTTAAACATACAGTTTTGCTATTTTTAATATAATCCAATACTTCTTGATAAATATTATTTTCCATTTTTTTAACCAAAGAATACTTTTGAAATATCATAAAAATAGGTGTCAACAGTTTTTAGTTTGCCGGTAGCATCCTTTAACGGAACCTCTGCTATTTTATTGCCGTCCAAAGCGGCCATATAGCCAAAGCGTCCTGCTTTGATCAACTCTACAGCCTTTATGCCAAAACGCGTACCAAGTATTCTGTCAAATGCTGTAGGTGATCCACCACGTTGGATATGTCCCAACACAGTGTGTCTTGCCTCGAAACCTGTTATTGACTCAATTTTTTTACTCAAAATTTGGCCTATTCCTCCTAAGCGAACATGACCAAATGCATCTTTTTCCATATCTTGCGTAACCATATCAGATTCTTTGAACTGTGCACCTTCAGACACAACAACAATACTGAATGTTTTTCCTTTTTCATAGCGTTGTTTTATCAAGCTACACACCTCATCCAGATCGATAGGTTTTTCAGGTATAAGAATAACATCTGCACCTCCTGCTAAACCGCCATATACAGCAATCCATCCAGCATGTCTTCCCATAACCTCTACAACGATTACGCGGTGGTGGCTTTCTGCAGTCGTATGAAGCCTATCCAAAGCTTCCATTACTATGTTTACAGAAGTGTCAAAACCGAAAGTAAAATCAGTGCACGAAAGGTCGTTGTCAATTGTTTTAGGAACTCCCACAACATTAATTTTTTCATTTTCATATAGTTTTGTTGCAACTCCAAGAGTGTCTTCGCCCCCTATTGCTATTAATGCATGTAGATTTAATTTTTTAAAATTTTCTAACGCTTTTTTGAGATCATCGGGTTTTTTATAGAGATTTGTTCTGCTTGTGCCTAAAATTGTTCCGCCTCTTGGCAGTATCCCGGAAACAGCAGCAGGCGTGAGAAGAAAAGTTTCATTATCGACTAGGCCCCTCCACCCATTTTTTATACCAACTAATTCAAAATTTTCAATAGTTCCTTTTCTGACGACAGCTCTTATAACTGCGTTTAAACCAGGGCAATCACCACCGCCTGTTAATACTCCGACCCTCTTCATTCTTTACCTCCTCTTTTGTGAATTGGCTATTATACTTTTTGTGATTCAGAATTTGGCGTAATAAGTTTTTTAACATGTATCTTAATTTTTATTGTTTCTTCTATGCCAAGCATTTCCTGTATTTTTGAACGCACAAGGTACTGAATTTTTTCAGTAGTTTCAGGTATATTAATGTTTGAATAAAGAATAGCGCGGCTATTTACAAAAATACCTTTTCGAGTTGCGCGAACGTCAGCTTTTAGTTCTTTTACTTCATGCAGTTGCATTGCAATTTTTTTTATCAAATCTTCAACAGCTGAAAGCGATATAGTTACTTCACCATCAGGGTTATAAAAGGCTATTGTTCTTTCGCGGTGTAATTTTTTTGTTAAAATATGAGTTACCAATAAAGATGTGAGTATTGTGAAACCTGCTGAAACTCCGGCTAGAATTCTAAGATTTTGTGTATAATACACTTGCTTTATTATATCATCAATCTGTTTAGGCGTTAAACTGTTTAAAGCAACAAACAATAAACCAAAGCTTAAACAAAAGACGATTAACATATAAAAAAACAGTAAGAGAGTGCTAAAAATCCGTTTCAACATTTTGCGCCTCCTTAATTTGGCTGCCATAAGCCGCAACGTTTCTTACATTTATATTTACTTCTGATACAAAAATACCCGAATAACTTTCAATGGTATTTTTTACTTTATCCTGTATTGTCAAGGCGACGTCGGCAATATTGTAGCCGTATTGCAAAACGCAGTCTATGTCAATTTTTAGCTCATTATTTGTCAATACCTCAACTTTTATCCCTTGAGGAGAATCATCGCCTAAAAATTTTTTTAATAAAGATTTTACAATATTGTTGGATAGCATTTTGAAGCCGTCAATATCGCATATTGCTTTTTCGACCATTGTTGCAATAGTTGTTTTATATACCCGTATATTACCAAACTCTGTCTTTTCAACTTTTTCCATATAGGTTCCTTTCTAAAAATTATACATTTTTTGAAAGAATAGTTTCAACAAAATCCGTATAAAACTTCCCTTTTTTAAAATCAGAATTTGCAAAAACAGTTTTGCAGAAAGGAATTGTAGTTTTTATTGGTTCAATTTCGTATTCATCCAGACCACGTATCATTATTGCTATTGCTTCTTCACGTGTTTTTGCATATGTGATTAATTTTGCAATCATCGAATCATAATAAGGAGGGATTGTGTAACCTGGATACGCAAAGGTATCAATTCGTATACCTGGTCCGCCAGGAGCGTTATATGTAGTGATTTTGCCCGGAGATGGCATAAAATTATTATAGGGATCTTCGGCATTTATTCGGCATTCGATGGCGACCCCTTCGTTTTTTATTTCTTCTTGTTTATATGGAATTCTTTCTCCGCTTGCAATTGCAAGCTGTGCTTTTACTAAATCAACTTTTGTAACCATTTCAGTGACAGGATGTTCTACTTGTATCCTAGTGTTCATTTCCATAAAATAAAATTTTTCATCTTCATCCATAAGGAATTCAATTGTTCCCACATTGGTATAACCAATAGATTTAGCCGCTTTTACTGCAATTTCCCCCATCTTTTTTCGTATTTTAACAGGTAAGCCGGGAGATGGAGATTCCTCAATTAATTTTTGATGACGTCGTTGAATGGAACAATTTCGTTCGCCTAAATGCACTACATGGCCGTGCTCATCAGCAAGTATTTGAACCTCAATATGGCGCGGTTTTTCAATGTATTTTTCAAGATAAAGATCACCATTTCCAAATGCGACCTCGGCCTCTCTTTGAGCAGTCATAAATGAACTGACCAAACTTACATCGTTATGGCAAATACGCATTCCCTTACCGCCCCCACCGCCAGCCGCTTTTATTATTACGGGATATTTAATCTTTTTTGCTAACTTTAGGGCATCCTCTTTTGTTTTTAATGACTCTCTGCTTCCACCGATTATCGGTATACCACACTTGCGCATAGTTTCTTTTGCAAGGATTTTATTTCCCATTAGTCTGATTGATTTAGCATTTGGTCCAATAAATTTTATCCGGCAAGATTCACATATTTCCGAGAAATGAGCATCTTCTGCTAAAAACCCATAACCTGGATGTATTGCCTCAACGTCTGTTATTTCTGCTGCGCTAATTATGGCGGGTATGTTAAGATAGCTAGTATCGCTTGTGGAAGAACCGATGCACACGGCTTCATCTGCCAGTTTCACATGAAGCGACTCACGGTCAACTTCAGAATAAACCGCGACAGTTTTTATGCCTAACTCTTTGCAGGCGCGTATGATTCGAACAGCTATTTCGCCTCTATTTGCAATTAATATTTTTGAGAACATTTTTATTCCTTGTATAGTAATAAATAAATATTAAAGTTTACAAAGGCTCAACTATAAAAAGGACTTGGCCAAATTCTACCGGTTCGGCATTTTCTACGGGTATTTCAACTATCTTGCCTTTTATTTCTGATTTTATTTCATTCATAAGCTTCATTGCTTCAAGTATACAGACGACAGTGCCTATTTCGATAGTATCGCCGACCTCAACAAAAGGAGGTGCATCAGGGGCAGGTGCGCGATAAAAGGTTCCTACCATAGGTGACTTTATTTCAATTAATTTTTTTGATGGAGCAGCTTGAGAGGGTAGCGGTGCAGATTGCGAAACTGTTTGAGGTTCGATAAATTGTTTTTGCTCAACAGGTTTCTCAACTATAATTTGTCCAGACGGAAGCTTGCATAAACGCAGTTTGAAACCTTCTTTCTCAATCTCAAATTCTGTTAAATTGTTTTCATTCATGAGAGTAATTATGTCTTTGATTTCTTTAATGTTCATTATTCTCCCCTTTTTATTTTTTTACTCTTTCAACATATTTTCCGGTACGAGTGTCTATTTTTATAATCTCACCGGTTTCAATAAATAAAGGAACTTGAATAGTTGCTCCAGTTTCGATTTTAGCAGGTTTACTTGCGGCTCCCTTTACAGTGTCTCCTTTAAAACCAGGCTCTGTGCCAACTATTGCAAACTCAACAAAATTAGGAAGATTTACCCCCACCATTTTATTATTTGCCAATAGTATGGATATCTCCATATTTTCTTTTAAAAAATTTTTCGAGTCACCAATTAAACTCTCATCAATTTCTGTCTCTTCATAGCTATCATGATCCATAAAATGATAGCGCCCATTAGAGGCATATAAATATTGGTACTTTTTTTCTTCCATATATACGTCATTTACTTTTTCTCCGGCTCGAAATGTCCGGTCAAGTACTTGGCCTGTTTCAACATTGCGCAACCTTGTCCGAACAAAAGCCTGGCCCTTCCCAGGTTTTATATGCTGGAATTCCAAAATTGTAAATATTTTAGAATCGATTTCTATAGCAATCCCGGATTTGAATTGATTTGTTCCTATCATAACTAATTGCTTAAAAGAATAGCCCTTTCTTTTTTTACAATAACCATTTCCTCTAACCTTATCCCGCCCCACCCGTTTATATAGATACCGGGTTCAATGGCCAGTATCATGTTTTCGCACAAAATGTCGGAGTTTTTCGAGGTTAATGTAGGTTTTTCATGAACTTCCAAACCAACACCATGACCAGCTGAATGCAAAAAGTATTTTTCGTAACCGTGCTTTGCAAGAAATTTTCTTACCTCTTGATCAACTAGATATATTGGTATGCCAACTTTTATTTTTTTTAAAGCTAAATTTAAGGCACTTTTTATTAACAAATGCCTCATATTATATAGGGGATTTATTCTACCTACAAAATAGGTTCTTGTCAAGTCGGACTTATAGCCGTTTACACTGGCCCCTATATCAATAAGCAATATCTTACCTTTATGAATTATTGTATCTCCTGGAACGGCATGAGGATCCATGCTGCGTTCTCCAGAAGCTACTATGGGCTTGAAGGCTATTTCATCAGCACCTTCCTGAAGCATGAAAGCAGACAATAAGGAAGCAAACTGTTTTTCCGTTATCTTAAGCCCCGCGCTTACTATCTCTTTAACTTTTTTCTTGGCATATAAATGAGTTTTTAGTGCTATTTTTATAGCTTTTTTTATTTGAGAGATTTCATAGTCATCTTTAACTGTACGTTGATTTTCAATTAATTGGTTGCATTTTATAAGCGAGACCGTCTTTTTAAGACTTGCTTGCAATTCATAAAAGACATTAAATTGTATTGTGTTCTCGAAGCCTAATTTTGCTTTTTTAGTTGATTTTAAAAGCGTATTTATTTTGTCGTAACGGCCGGAAATATTGCAAAAAAAAGATTTTAGAAGGCGTTGTTTTTTTGATTCGGTTATAAAACGCTTGTCAGTAAAGAGGTATCCATTTTTTTTGTTTTTTAATAATAAGATCCAAGCATTTTCAAAATCCGAACCGGTAAGATAAAAAATATTAATGCGATCAGTTATTAAAAATGCGTCGCACAAATCTCTGATTTTTTTTTGTAGAGCATGTATTCGACGTGAGTATAATTCCATCTATTTTTTATTAATCTTAGTTTTTAACAAAGATACTAATGCTTTGAAGCCATACAGGTAGCTATCAGCACCAAAGCCAGCAATTTGGCCAACGCAAACCGCCGCAGATAACGAAGTATGTCTGAAATCTTCCCGGGCGTATATGTTGCTTAAGTGTACTTCCACTGCAGGAATGTTTGCAGCGGCTAGGGCATCTCTAAGAGCAACGCTTGTGTGGGTGTAAGCAGCAGGATTTATTAATATACCAGAATATCCATTTTTTCCTGCCTCGCCAATTAGGTCAACTATTTTGCCTTCATGGTTAGATTGGAAAATATCAATGGGCGTTTTCTCTTTTTTTGCTTCGGCTTTAAGCAGCTTATTGATTTGATCAATAGTTACTTTCCCATATATATTTTGTTCACGATTGCCAAGCAGGTTTAAATTTGGCCCGTGTATA
>Ga0302252_1000598_pt1 | contig 29100 bp, 23 predicted proteins | sample AAG_RA_Leu_MG_FD_193511 | JGI IMG/M metagenome (GOLD analysis project Ga0302252, IMG submission 193511) | Enriched activated sludge microbial communities from anaerobic digester in WTTP, New Holstein, Wisconsin, United States - AAG_RA_Leu | ecosystem: Engineered > Bioreactor > Anaerobic >... | reverse complement strand
CATTTCACAATATCAGAACCAAGCAGCAGCTCTCGGGACGAATTTCCAAACAGCTGGAGGCTGATTCGCTTTCCATTTTGACCATGCTGAGGTCGCAGGTTGATGCCATGGCATTCGGATTTGATACCGCAACCATCATGGCCATGTTTATTCCAAACACCTATGAATTCTACTGGAATACCGATGCCAACGACTTTTTTACAAGGATGAAAAAGGAATATGAAAGTTTCTGGACACCTGAACGCGAGCAGAAAGCCTATCGGCTTGGGATAACAAGGATAGATGTTTCTATATTGGCCTCAATTGTTGAGGAGGAAACCAGAATGGTAACTGAAATGCCTATTATTGCAGGAGTTTACCTTAATAGGCTGCATAGGGGAATCCCCCTGCAAGCCGATCCCACCGTTAGGTTTGCCCTTGGCGATTTTTCCATCAGAAGAATTCTTTCCAAACACCTTCAACTCGATTCGCCCTATAACACGTACAAGTACAAGGGACTTCCACCAGGTCCAATTAGATGTCCCTCCATTAGAGCTATTGACGCTGTGCTAAATGCCGAGAAACATAGCTATCTCTACTTTTGTGCAAAGCCTGATTTTTCGGGCTACCATGTTTTTGCCCGAACTCTCATGGAGCATAACCGGAATGCAGAGGCATACCGCAGGGCATTGAATAGGGAAAAAATTTTCAGGTAGCTTTGCTGCCAGAAATCTCCATGCGTTTGCTAACTTGCATCCATGTTTCTAATTCTAAAACCTACAGCAATGAAACAGCTAATTACACCAATTCTTGTATGCCTTAGCGGAATCCTCCTGGCCCAACCTGCCGAGGTTTTAACCTTAAATAAACCCTCATTATCCAGAGGGAAAAACATTATGGAGGCCCTAGCCAGCAGAGCTTCCGCCACCGAATTTACATCCGATGAGTTATCCCTGCAGGATATTTCCGATTTGCTTTGGGCTGCAAACGGCATTAACCGACCCGAAATTGGGAAAAAAACGGCACCTTCTGCAACAAACTCTCAGGACATAGACGTTTATGTGGTTACTTCAAAAGGAGCCTATATCTATGAACCTGTACAGCATCAGCTAAAGCTGGTTAATGCTGGAGATTTTAGGGAGTTAGTGGCTGGCCGTCAGAAGAACTTTGCCAACGCTCCGCTATTCTGTATTATGGTTTCGGATATCTCACGATTCCGGGGTAATGATGATTCTCAGAAAATGAGGTGGGCTGCAATGGATGCTGCCATTGTTTCGCAAAACATTAACATATTTTGCTCTGGGGTGGGCTTGAGAACAAGAACCAGGGCTTTTATGGAAGCAGATAAGCTACGTGAGGCGCTAAAACTTACCCCCTCACAGTTCCCAATGCTAAATAATCCGGTGAGCAATTAGGCATATTGTAGAGTTCCTAACGCAATTTTGCTTGTTTACCATCTGGAATTTTATAATACTGACATTACTGAACCCTGATGTGCGGGAAACTTTCAGCAGATAAAAACTTATCATCAAATCAGCAACCAGAACAAGTTATGTTTTGAGCACTTGCTGCAACTTTTTTAATTTTGAGCAGGGTAAAAGTTTACACTATACATGGTTAAATTTGCAAGCAGTTCTATGTTTCGTTTCGTAAAGATACTTCTAACCCTGGTTGCTGTTTTACTGGCTGAGATTACTTTTGCCCAGAAATTCTTTGAGGTCGAAAAAGTTGAGGATGCCCAGGTTAAATTTTATGCGGTTGATGACCCCAAGGATGCCGATCTGCTGTTCTGCATTATCTATGAGGAAAAATTGATTACTAAGGCCGGCATTATGATGGAGGTGGAAACGCCCAGGGAGGCGCAAGTGCTCATTATTTTTGTTGACGATCCGGCTCTTGCCGACATTAAGGTTTGGCTGGTTGAAAAACCGGAGGAGGTGGTGTGGAAAAACGAATCGAAACGAAAGTTGCTTTCTGTTGGTGGGCTCAAGTAATGATGGGGGCTACTTTTTTTTAATTTGAAGTAATAGCGGTGCAGGTAATCTCGAACCATAAACTATCAATTTCCTATATGAACGATCAACACCGATACAACCAACGGGGAGTTTCAGCATCAAAGGAGGATGTTCATAACGCAATAAAAAATCTGGATAAGGGCCTATACCCTAAGGCTTTTTGTAAGGTTGTTCCCGATATTTTAGCTGGCAATCCGGATTACTGCCTGGTGATGCATGCCGATGGGGCAGGAACAAAGTCGTCGTTGGCCTATGCATACTGGCGCGAGACTAATGATATGTCGGTTTGGAAAGGAATAGCTCAGGATGCTGTTGTGATGAATTTAGACGACCTGCTTTGTGTGGGCGTTACGGATAACATACTTCTCTCCTCTACTATTGGCCGGAATAAGAACCTTATTCCCGGCGAAGTCATTTCTGCGATAGTTGAGGGAACCGCTCAATTTTGCGAGGAGATGCAAAAATATGGTATCCACATAACGCTTACGGGTGGAGAAACAGCCGACGTAGGCGACTTGGTCAGAACCGTAATTGTTGACTCTACCGTTATTGCCAGGCTGAAGCGAGCGGAGGTAATATCTAACAGTAACATTCAGGATGGAGATGTTATCATCGGCCTATCATCGTGTGGCAAGGCTAATTATGAACAGGAGTACAACGGAGGCATGGGTAGCAACGGGCTCACCTCTGCCCGCCATGATGTTTTTAGCAGCTACCTGGCCGATAAGTATCCCGAAACATTCGATCCGTCAGTTCCTCGCGAGTTGGTGTACAGTGGTAGCTTTAAGCTCACCCAGATGGTTGATGAAGTCGGAATTACTGCCGGAAAGCTGATGCTTTCACCTACAAGAACCTATGCCCCTGTTGTGAAAGAGGTTCTTGACAGCTACCGTCCTGTGATTCATGGCCTTGTGCATTGCTCGGGAGGAGCTCAAGCTAAAGTGCTCAACTTCGTTGATAACCTACACGTGGTTAAGGATAACCTTTTTCCCATTCCTCCTTTGTTTAGGATTATCCAAAGCGAGTCGAATACATCGTGGAGGGAAATGTACAAAGTTTTCAACATGGGGCACCGATTTGAAATATACGTTTTCCCTGAATTTGCCGATGATATTATTGCCATTTCTAAGGATTTTGGCGTAGATGCAAGGGTTGTTGGCTACTGTAGCAGCTTTCAGGGGAAAAAGCTAACAATTAAATCAGAAAAAGGTGAATTTTACTACTAGAAAGTGGTGTTTGAGCTCTTTTGAACGTGAAGAATAAAATTTTGTATAGCCCTCTCCGTGCTTGCTGTTATTAGTCATTCAATCAGCTGTTTACCACATTATTAAAAAGGTGTATTATACCCTGCACCAAAGATCTGAACGTCACAGTAATATCAACCTTGCACCTTGTTGGGTAAAGCATTATGAGTGGTGGAAGAATACTCGCTTTCTAAATTTATGCTTACCTTTGCGCATTATATTACCAGTCTATGTCCGACAATACAATTACCAGGAAGCTAGAAGGAGTAAGGCAAAAGTTCGAAGAAATTGGGCAGAAAATAACCGATCCGGCCGTAATGGCCGATATGAAAAAATTTGTAAGCCTGAATAAGGAGTACAAAGCGCTAGAACCCTTAGTTGCTGCCTACGAAAAGTACAAGAATATACTGAGCAACATCGAATCGTCCCGGCAAATACTTAGCTCCGAAAAGGATGAGGAGCTGCGAGAAATGGCCAAGGAGGAACTCGATGCCCTTACCCAGGAGCAGGAAAAGCTGGAGGAAGAGATAAAATTATTACTGCTCCCGGCTGACCCTGAAGACTCCAAGAATGCCGTGATGGAGATACGCGCCGGAACAGGTGGCGACGAGGCCAGTATTTTTGCCGGCGACCTTTTCCGCATGTACACCAAGTTTTTTGAACGGAAGGGTTGGAAGTACGAGGTTACCAGCTCTTCGGAGGGTACGGTTGGTGGTTACAAGGAGATTGTGATGAGTGTTACCGGAAACGGCGTATATGGCATTTTGAAGTACGAATCGGGTGTACATCGGGTGCAAAGAGTCCCACAAACCGAAACTCAGGGAAGAATTCACACATCAGCAGCCACTGTTGCTGTGCTTCCCGAGGCTGAAGAGTTCGATATTGACCTTAAAATGGAGGATATCCGAAAGGATATTTTTTGCTCTTCGGGTCCGGGTGGTCAAAGCGTTAATACAACCTATTCCGCCATTCGTTTAACCCATATTCCCAGTGGAATTGTTGTTCAATGCCAGGACCAAAAATCACAGCTTAAAAACTTTGACAAGGCGTTGGCCGAGCTACGTACCCGCTTGTATAACCTTGAGTACCAAAAGTACCTCGACAACCTTTCGTCCAAGCGTAAAACCATGGTTTCAACCGGCGACCGATCGGCTAAAATCCGAACCTACAACTACCCGCAGGGACGAGTTACCGATCATAGGATAAACCTTACCCTTTACAACCTCTCTGCCATCATGGATGGAGATATTCAGGAGCTAATTGACAAGCTTCAACTAGCTGAGAATGCCGAAAGGCTAAAAGCCGAATCAACAGACTAACCAGTAGCCAGAATGACTCCCGAACAGCTATTCGACCAGATAAGATTGAAACGGAGTTTCCTATGTGTGGGGTTGGACACGGAGCTTACAAAAATTCCCGAGTTCCTCCTTACCAAGGATGACCCGATTTTTGAGTTTAACAAGGCAATTGTTGATGCCACTCACGATTTGGCCATTGCCTATAAGCTGAATCTGGCGTTCTACGAGGTGCATGGCGCTTCCGGATGGAATAGCCTGGTTAAAACCATCAAGTACATTCGACGCTTCTACCCCTCAATGTTCATCATTGCCGATGCCAAACGGGGCGATATTGCCAGCACTGCACGCATGTATGCAAATGCCTACTTTAAAAGTCTGGATTGTGATGCGGTTACCGTTTCGCCATACCTGGGTCACGATTCCGTTACGCCATACCTGAATTTTGAGGGCAAGTGGACTATCCTGTTGGCCATCACCTCCAACGATGGCTTTCGCGATTTTCAGCTGGCCGTTAACAGGGATACAGGTAACTTTATGTTTGAGGATGTTGTTGCCAAGTCGTTGCAGTGGGGCAACGAGGCTAATATAATGTACGTGGTTGGGGCAACTCATCCCGAGTATTTCGCCGCTGTACGAAAAATTGTTCCTAACCATTTTCTGCTTGTCCCGGGTGTTGGGGAACAGGGTGGTAGCCTCGAAAAGGTTGCCGAACATGGTTTAAATAACCGCTGCGGGTTAATTGTTAATTCTTCAAGGGGCATTATTTATGCTGATATTACCAGCCGATTTACGGGCGCAGCTAGAGCGCGTGCCCTAAAGCTGCAGCAGCAGATGGAATTTATTTTAACTGCGGCAAAACTTGTTTAGCCCTTTTTCATTTTACACGTTGGTAGATATTCAATGCTCTACAGCCACAATACGGATTTTTTACTTTACAAGCAGGGCCGAAAACCATCTCCAGAACTCCCTGTGAAAATTTTCACCGGATTCCCCAGGATAAAGGTTCAAGTACGATTGGCCTGACTGTTGGTTTGGGGTAATCAAAAACAGCTCATTCCTGTCGTACAGAAGTGATGCCTCGGGGTGAAACTGAACACCAACCACGTTTTTATACTTGATATGGCGTATTGCCTCCACCACTTTACCGTCAGCTGAATATCCTGCTACCCTAATGTTGTCGCCTAGCATTTTCAAACACTGGTGGTGGCTACTCAGCACAAAGGGCTTTTTACCGGCAGCTATTGAGCTGAACAGCTCATCCGAAAACTCTACCTGATGAAAAGTTCCACCGAGAAGCTGTTCTTCGTAACCATAGCTGCAGTTGTAGTTACGGTGCTGCTGGTTGATTTCCTGTGCCAGCACCGATTCAACAGTTGAAAGGTGGTAGATATCGGTTGGAATATCCTGGTAAAGCGTTCCTCCGGCTGCCACGTTAATGCTCTGCATTCCCAGGCAAATTCCCAGCACAGCAAGGTTTGAGCTATCAGCCAGCAGCGGCTTAAAAAGGGTATCACGCCTTCCACCCAGTAAGTGGAAGAGGAAGGAAATTTCCATGCTATGCCTTTCCGGGTCGGTTATTTGGGTTAGCAGGCTGGTGGGCTCATTATATATTGAAGGCGGTATATCGGGACCTCCGGTAAAAATTATACCAGCACATGTGCTTACTAGCTTCTCAAATATTCCGCTACAGGCGTTACGGTGAAATATGCTGTCCGGTGTGATTTCGGGTTTTATGGGCAGAAGATAAAAGTAGTCAATGGCGTTCTCAGCAATGTACTGCTGCGAGAGGGCATAATCGTAATTTTCTCCACTGTGGTAAATTCCAACAATTCTTGTTCTGTTTGGCAGTACAAGGAGGCCGTTTTTCACCAGCTTGTCGAATGTTTTGATGGTGCTAACGGTTGGGTGGGTGATAATAAGCGATTTACCATCCTTTGAGCAAAGCTCTTCAACTCCAATGGTAATTTCTTCTGAACTGCGTGTATTGGTAGAGCAACCGGTGTGTAGCACACTGGTTGTAATGAGCATTAATGCTGCAAGCAGCCGGATTTGAGCTATGCGCATAGTTTTCCGATTTTAATAGGCAGAATTAAATCTATTCGACTCATTAAACATCGCCCGGTTACTGGCTGCTTGTGCAGCTAATCGTGCAACAGTAAGTAAACCCAAAAATAGTAAACAAATTACTCTCATGTTGATTTATGGTGTAAATGCTAGCGGCTGTCGGTTGCTTACGCTGGGGAGTTAACCGCCATTGGCGTTATCCGCCGTTAAAAACATACTAATATACTAAAAATTTTCGTATATGCATCATCAGCCCCAGTAGGCTATACCACCTGTTGGGCGGCGTAATTATTTCCATCTATTTAATAAAAATCCTGCTTCTTTTAATTCGTTAATATCAATACTGTCTTTAGATATTCTTTTTTTATCATTTCTTCCCTTAAAATCAACCCATTCCCGCACCAAGTAGTTATCATGAATTGAATTATATATTCCATGGTCAAAACTAATTGAGTCAGGATTTACCAAATAGTATTCTTCATAGACTTTATATTGCATTGGCAAATTATTTTCTCTCCATGGTACTGTATCCTTCGATGAAACAATACCTACAAAATCACTTTTGTCCACATAATAAAAAGTTCCATCAATTTTTTTAAATATATTCTTCAATTTGTTACCTATAAAAATGTATGATTGTCCATCTCTATCGGCTTTCAGAACAAAACTTAATCCTTGCCCAGCTCCAAATACTCTAAACTTATATTCAAATTCAAAATCAAATTCTGTTTTTAGCCCTTTATAAGAACTTATTTCATGCCAGTAATTATTATCATTTCTATAAAAGTAAATATTTGTATTATGCTCAAAGTTCTGATTTGGAAATCCATAAACATCCCTTATGATTAGAATAGCATAAAAGGTATTTTGCAAGGAGTCGTCATAAGGATAAAGACGCTTAACAATCAAAGCGGTATCTTGAAGTCCACCTACTTTTTTTATATATAATTCTATCTCATTGTTAGTTAAAATCCTAGAAAACCTAGTTAGTTCTTCAGGAAGTGAAGAATTCAAATCAGTTTTATTACTTAAATCAGATTGTGATTCTTTCTGATTATTACAACCAATTAGTAGTATAAAAAATAAAAGTGTCAATGTTTTATGTTTCATGCTTTGTGTCTTTATTTATGCCGCCCAACTTACTTATCTATACTATATCGTCGTATAGATACACCCATTTTGAAAGGTATCAGTACGACAAAAGTTGTATGTACACAAATATAGTATAATATTATAAATTATCCATGGTATAATCGAGTGAAGAAGTGGATTGACTCAACGTTTTGGGGCGTATCCACAAAATACCTTCAAAACTATTTGAACTGGTACAGAGTACAGCAACCTGTCAAAAGTTCACTTCGACCTATAGAAGAAGTCGTAAAGTTCTCAACAGTTGACCTCTTGAGCCTTATACGATACCGAACAATTGGAGAAAAATATCAAATGTTAAAAGCAATGCATATGTAAACTACAACCAATATTTCGTATAAAAATGTCATTATTCTTCCTTTTTAGTACTGTTGGATTTTAATGCTTGCAATTTCTTATCGGCTTGTTCAATACTTGCTATGAATTGCTTTTCAACTTCCGATAGCTCATCGTCCGATTTGCTTTTGTAAGTCTCATATTCTGCCAATGCTTTGCGCTGAGCTATCTCTGCTGAAATTTTCCCTGCATGGGTCAATACATCTTGTCGGCTCATTTTGATAAACCCGTCCAAAACTTCAATCCAATCTTTCATATACATGGGCTTGCGCTGCATGGCATTAATTTCCGCTATATCCAAATATGCGGAAACCAAGCGGTTCAATACGGCTAATTCCTCTTCGGAGAGATAGTTTTTGGCAACACCTATTTCCTGTTTAGTCGGTTTTTCCCCCTTAAATGTCGTTAAGCCCATAAAGGGCAATTGGGCATTTGCCCTTTGAAAAACTATTTCAGCAGCTGTGTGGCCATGTGCCGCCCAGTGCAGCTTGTTTTGAACTGTTTGGAAAAAAAGTTGAGTTATTTCGGCTCTTGGGTCGTAATCGATACTGGTGGCATAAATCTCAAGCACTTTCCGGTAAAATACTTTTTCTGAAGAGCGAATATCCCGAATGCGTTCCAGCAATTCTTCAAAATAGCCTCCGCCTTGCTTCAGCAAGTCATCATTCATGGTGAAGCCCTTAATGAGGTATTCGCGCAAACGTTCGGTTGCCCATATCCGAAATTGAGTGCCACGAAGCGATTTTACCCTGTAACCTACGGATATAATTACATCTAAGTTGTAATGTTTTGTACGGTAGTTTTTGCCGTCTGCGGCAGTTGTCAAGTATTCCTTGACAACTGAATTTTCATCCAATTCGCCTTCTTCAAAAATATTTTTTATGTGAAGGCTGATATTTTGCTTGGTGGTTTGAAACAATTCCATCATTTCGGCCTGTGTGAGCCAAACGGTTTCATTCTCCAGACGAACCTGAATTTTTATCTGCCCGTCATCCGATAGGTACAACAATATTTCGCTATTCATTGTCTGCACACTGATTTTTAAGACCTAAATTCAAGTTTCAAAAATACATTTTTCAAGTCGTTAAACTTTCTGTTTTCCATAATTCTTGCCAAGGAACTAAGGAGTCAGGTAGGCTTGAATAGATAGGCAAAATGAAGGCTTTTTTGGTTGAGAAGCAGTTGACTGTGCGTTGGGGTTGCCAAATATGTCTAGCTGCGCGGTGGGTTTTCTCATTTCTTTTTTTACTTTCGCAGCATATTTACCATTGTCGTTATCATTTTTACAGCTTACCCCCAACTCGTTTACATATACAACTTTCCCCGCCTAAAAGGTGGATATATAAACCCAAAATGGAATATACTGTACACTTTTTGGCTTCATGTAGGTGTACTATATTTATTGTAAAATTAAAAATATATTTTTAAAATTATCAAACGGTGATTTATTTTTTTTGTAAACTTTTTTGTAGTACATGGGTGTAAATTCCTCGCTCGGCGTAGCCAATACAAGGCCTGTGTGGGTAGGTTTTTCAAAACCGCAGTCCCAACGTCCACATCATGCCGTAGGGCATGATGGTGGTTGTTCTGTCGATTGACCTGAACGAGCGGAACCGTGAAATTTGAAGCTGAAAGTTCATTATTTCAAACCCGAAACCACCCTGAATTCCATAGTCCTCCCTGCGAAAGGTATTGTCGAAATCCATATCCTTTCCTCCCAGGCCGCCTCCAAACCGGTAGGAGTAGTATGGCCCGGCGAAAATGTAGAAATCATTTGAGATAAAGGTGCTGGCTGAACTTGCAGGGCTTAAGCTTAATCTGATATTAACGGGAATGCTAACCTCGTGGGTACGTAGGGTTCCATCGGTATGCTTGCTGCCCATTGTTTGGTAGATAATTTCGGGTTGGAGCGCAAAACGGCGATTGAGCCTTTGCTTGGCGTAAAATCCGGCTTGAAAGGCAAAAATGTTTTTTGCCATGTAGAATTCGTTGCTGTAGTTCTGACCGGAGGTACCGAAACCAAGCCGCAGGCCAAACTTGGGCAGTTTGGTATTTAGCTGGGCTACAAACCTGCGTGATGGTTCAAGCGTTTCTGCGTTCGACAGCTGGACAGCGGCGTCGGCTACAAAACCTGATATGGCTGCAATTCCGGGATAGTCCAATTTTTCGGCATCATCCTCGGGTTTATGGTAGGGCGATACGGTTGAGGTGAATATGTGGATGGCCGGAATACCTTGGTTACCAAAAGGTGCCGTGTCGGTGTTTGGCACGACATTCTTACCGTCCTTTTTTACCGTTAAACCATGTTTTGAGGCCAGGTTGTGGAGCATGACATCCCCATTCTCAAGCGTTTTATCCCCATTCAGGTCTATGCCTCCATATCGGGAAAGCATTCCTACCATATCAAGGCTGAACATGACCTTTACCTTTTTGGGTGGTACCTGATTATGCTGTACCATAAAACTCGATCCAACCAATCCGGCCTCCTCTCCGTCAAAGGCAGCTAAAATTACCGATCGTTTCAGCTGGTTCCTGCTTCCGGCAAGCCATCTTCCAATTTCAATTATAGCTGCTACGCCCGAGGCGTTGTCATCGGCTCCGTTGAAGACTATTCTTTTACCATCGTCTGTTATTTTGTAGGCCAGATGGTCGTAGTGGGCTCCAATCACAATGTACTCATCTTTAAGCAGCGGGTCTGTGCCCTCAACCCAGCCAATAATATTAGCCCCTTCGGTTTTTACCATTATTCCCGAGCTGATGAAAGGATGCAGGTAGCTCCCCTGCCAGGGCATAACTCCGGCAGCCTCGAGCTGCGCTGTGATGTAATCGGCTGCCATTTTTCCTCCGGTTGTTCCAAAACCCCTCCCCATTAACGAATCGGAAGCAAGGGTGTAAACATGCTGTTTAATTATCACCGAATCAAACTCCTGAGCGGCAGCGTTAAGGGTGCAGCCTACTGCCATTAAGGCTAAAATCAATTTTGATTTCATCTTGGTTTGGTAGCTTAGGGTTAGAGCTAAAAAGTTTGATGTTAAGACGGTAATGGTGCATTTTTGTTACAGCATACCTGCACCACATCCTGGTGTAAATGTAGGTGATTAATGTAATTTTAACAACATGCTTCGGCTATGCGCAGTCTATTTTTTCCCCTTTGCCTTGCCGTTGACCTTTGGCTTATCGTCAGGGGCAAAAAGATTTTCACGTGATAGCAGGTGGTCGAGATTTGCTACGCCATACACAACTATTGCTGTTACAATTGAAGTGTGGTTCATGTAGTCGGCAGGGCATTTTTCGTAGGTGTCGCGTTCGGTGTGCCAAATTTCCTGGTAGCTGAAGTCGAGCCCATCAACATCTTCCGTTCCAAATTGGAAGGCAGGCACTCCGGCCATCAGGAATGGAGCGGTATCTGTTCCTCCTGGATTTTTAGGCTTTGGGCGAGGTGTTGCTTCCTTGAGGGTGAATGGGAAGCCAGGATTAATGCTGTTCAATGGGCTACAAATTCCGGAAAAGTCGTTGAGCATGGCTTTTGGAACCGAAAGGTTGCTTGCCACGGTTGGTCCGCCATCACGGTTGAACATGGCTGAAATGGACTGAAGCTTATCGCTGTTTTTGATTACCCAGCTGGTTGAACCCAGCAGGCCAAACTCTTCGCCTGCCCAGAGGCAAACCAGGATGGTGCGTTTGGGCTTACCTCCTGCTTTCATGATTAGCCTTGCGGCTTCCATGGCAGGGGCTACCCCTGAAGCGTTATCGGCTGCGCCGGTGGCCACATCAAAAGCATCCAGATGACCGCCCATTATAACATACTCGTTAGGGAATTCGGTTCCCTTAATAACCCCGACAACGGTGTGGTAGGGGATAGGGCCTGGACGAAAATGGTTGCGGATATCAAATTCCAGCTGGAAGTACTGGCGTTCCCTGGCCATCCGCTCAATAATTTTATACTGATTTTCATCCAGCTTGATGTCTGGAACTTGGGGCAAGCTATCCCAAACCATGCTGTTAATATTCTTTCTGTCGTAGAGCACCCTGATTGGATTAGGAGCAGATTGGATTATTCCGAGTATTCCTGCCTCTACCATTTGCCTGTAAAATAAACCCGGTTCTTCGGTAAGAGGAATCAGCTCTTTGGGTGGTTGGTTTGCGCTACGGTTCATCCAGTTTTCCCGCTGAATCTCATCGTTTTTCTTCTCAATCTCGTTGTTGCTGGCAATTATGCTATCGCGCCTATGGTTTGCCCTAACCGAGTAGTCTATCGGCCAACCGTTGCTTTCGCCTGAAATCAGCACCCATGCACCTTTTAGCTTCCCTTTCATCCTTTCAAACTCACGTTGGGTTTTAGGTTCAGCTACAACATGTCCGCGTTGAACACCCCTTGTCCCCGCAGTGTAGGATGGAGTAGCGAAATGAAGTGTCATGGAGTGGTCTCCGAGCAGCCTGCCAAACCAGGGCCCGCGGTTAAACCCTACAGGAAGCTCGTTTACTTCGTCGAGGAAAACATCCATACCCCATGCCTGAAATTGTCGGGCAGCCCAAACAACGGCATCCTCATACGCTGAAGACCCAACCGGTCTTCCGCCTATTTGGTTGCATAGGACGTCAAGGTGCTTCATGGTTTGGTTTTCAGCAGTTCCAATTTGGATGATTTTCTGTATAACCGAATCACTCTGGGCATGGGAATGAGCCATCAATCCTGCTAAAACAAAAAGCAATGTAATTATTCGTTTCATGGCAACAACATTTTATTTTCACATTAGAATTTTTTGCTCCCTGATAGTTTAACGAGCGGCTATTCCATTTATTTACTTAATTGCCGATTTACCACTGCTTCTCCAGGATAGATATTCGGAAAATCAGGTAGCACTATTTACCGCGATTGGCTATGCCATTATACGGGTTTAGGAGCTCGGGTTGCTGGTGATTTTTTACCCATCAATACCCAAATTTCTATACGTTTCAACAAGGGCTTCTTGATTATCCGTAATAATCAAAAGCTTATCTTTTTCCTTTAATGTTGTACTGCCTGAAGGAAGAAAATAGTTGTCTCCTCGTTTCACCATTACAACCAGCGTGTTATCGGGAAGTTCAAGGTTCATTATCTGATTTCCGCGCAGGAGCATTTTGTCCGTAATTTCAATCTCGGTTGAAACGGTTTTCAGGTTATCGGCAAAGTCCATGTTGAATGGTTTTAGCTTGCTAAACCTTTCTGGTTTTTCGATAACGCCTATCCACTTGGCAACTAGTGGAATGGATGTACCCTGAACCAGTAGCGAAATCAGAGTACAGAAGAATACGATGTTGAATATAATTCGGGCATGGGGTACATTTTCAACTAAAGGGTATATGGCAAAAATAATGGGAACGGCTCCTCGGAGTCCTACCCACGACACAAATGATTTATCCTTGAAGGACAATTTTCGGAATGGCAGCAGGCAAATAAATACGGAAATTGGCCGGGTGATGAAAATTATGATGATGCTTACGGCTAAAGCTGGTAAAATGATTGGAATCAGCTCATGCGGATTTACCAGCAATCCCAGGGTAAGAAACATGACAAGTTGGAATAGCCATGCCAACCCGTCGAAGAAATTTAGAGAAGAACGCTTGTGAACGAATTTGGCGTTTCCAATTACCAGCCCCCCAACGTAAACGGCAAGGAACCCGTTGCCACGAAGGAAATAGGTTATCGAAAAGATAAATATGCAAAAGGTAAAAACTAAAATTGGGTATAGTGAGTCATTACCCAATTTGATATGGTTAATTGTGATAATTGCCAGCTTACCCAGCAAATATCCCACGCCGCCACCAATAATCAGCTGCAAAACTATCATACCTGAAGCCAGCCAAAAATTTGGCTCGGAGTTCATTTTGATTATATCTATCAGGGTAATTACCAGAACATAAGCCATGGGATCGTTCCCACCACTTTCCAACTCCAGCATGGGCCGGAGGTTTTTCTTAAGGTTGAGCCCTTTTGAACGCAGAATGGAGAAAACAGAAGCGGAGTCAGTCGATGACATTGTTGCTGCTAGCAGGAGAGAGGTTAGTAGTCCAATGTTTGCCCCGGGTATGGTTAAATCGAGTATCCACCAAATAATTAACCCAGTAAATATTGCTGTTAACAGTACTCCAAGTGTGGCAAGTATTAATCCCTGGGCAAGAACCGGTTTTATTTCAGAAAATTGCGTGTCCAATCCTCCTGAGAATAGAATGACGCATAGCGCTATTGTCCCTATTGCTTGAGAGATGTGGATATTTTCAAATTGAATACCCAACCCGTCGCTGCCGCTAAGCATCCCAACTATTAAAAATAAAAGCAGGGCTGGAACTCCGTATTTTGAGCTAACCTTTCCAGCAAGAATACTGAGAAAAAATAGTGTGGATAGAATAAGTAATGCCAGTTCAAGTTGAATGCTTCCCATTTTGTTATTTTAACCCATAAAGATAGCATTTTTGAGCAACTTTTACACAGTGTAAGATGAGCAGCAAAGATATCAGGGTTATTTTCAGGCTGCACAGGAAAGTATGGTATGCCTGGTGCTTGAGCACATTCCCCGGAGTTGAGTTGAAGATTAACAGGGTTGCCATAAATACTGCAGGTTCATACCAAAACCCGTTATACTTGAAGAAGTAGATTTTTAGTACCCTTTCCGGTGATGTGGTTCAAATGTTTTACTTCTAGTAAATAGAATTACTTAAAACTTCAATACAAAAATTACCCATACTCAGAAGTACTACTAAAATCAATCATCCCATTAACTTAAAAGTTTACCTGCATTGTTCTTAACTATTACCAGTTTGCTGTTGCCACCGATGCATGACCTCGTAATGGGGGTTGAAGTATCCGAAGTAAACCGAGGGGTAGCTACGATGGATTTCATCCATTACATACCGAATTCCAAGGGGTTTGCTGTTGCCTGTAAAGTTGGTCTTACCAAACAGCCAGTCGGGGTCAATGTTTAAGTTGCGCCATTGAATCATGTTCAGATCCGTTTTTTCAATCAGGTTTTTCAGGGCGGTTAGCTCTTCTGCGGTATCGGTAAAGCCAGGCATTACAAAGTAGTTGATGGATGCCCAACGGTTGTACCGGCTGGCAATTGTTAGCGATTCAATGGCATCATTCTGGCTAAAGCCAACAGGACGGAAGTAGCTTTCGTACCATTTGGGCTGAGCTGAGTTCATGCTTACCCGTATGCTATCCAGCCCTGCTTTGAAAAGTTCTTCTACTGCCCGGGGTTTGCTGCCGTTGGTGTTGAGGTTCACAATGCCTTTTTGGGTTTTGCTTCTTATGAGCTTAATCGCATCGCGTATTAGCTCCCACTGCATCAGCGGTTCGCCTTCGCAACCCTGACCAAAGCTCACAACGGCGTTTGGGGCATTTTCCAAATGGGGAACAGCATAGCCCGCAATTTCGCCAACGGTTGGAACAAAGGTGAGCCTGTGCTGTGTTTCGGGAATAGGCGATTCCTGTTGGTCCTGCTTTGATATGCAGCCAATGCACCGGGCGTTGCAGGTGGGAGATACCGGAATTGGTGCCTCCCAACGTCCCATCACCATGTTGCGTGCAGCAGGACAGAGATAGGTGAAAGCGCAGTTTTCTACCAGGTGATTCACCAGCCGGTTTCCCTCGTGTTGCTCAAGCAAAGCCTTACCCCTTTCAACCACTACTTGCTGGTCGAAGTTTTCACAATCCTGACGGGTATCGAGGTCGATCCGAATGGCGGGAACGTAAAACCTGTTTGCATACCAGCCAACTGCCGTATAGGCAAATAGCGGTAGTACAGGTGCATTAACCTTGTTTTCCCATGCGGCCACAGAAAGCTGAGTGTGTGCTGGCGCTATAAAAGCTGCCGCGGCCAATCCACTTTGCCTGGCTGTTAGCTTGCCGTTACGGCTATATCCGACCGTTTTACGACCTGGGAGTTCAAACAAATCACTACCCTCTGGAAGAGGTATCATTTCGTCGAGGTAGAGAGGGTAGAACTCATGGCCAGAGCGTCCTACTGCAAATAGGCTCCTATCTTCATAAATATTTCCCTTCCCATCACTGTAAACAGCGTAGGGTTGAAGTCGCTTGTTGTTCATTTTCTTTATTTATCGCCTGTAAAAATACCCCTCTTTTCGCAAGCCGTAAAATTTTGGTTAAAAAATCATTTATTTATGCTTCCATGCTTTAAGGTAAGTAACTTCCTCAAACAAAAGCTTTCAACACATACTTTGTTCAGCTGTAGCTGAGAGTGTTTGTGCTTGTTGCTTAATGCATTATGATTATTGTATGATAAAAATGATGTGAAGGCAAATTGCGAGCTTTGTGGAACGGCTAAGGATCAATTTTATGCCATAATGTAAGCCTGATTATCTATCATAAATAAAAAAGGCCGGTTATATGCCGACCTTTTTTATTAGAACTATGTTTAGTTGAGTTTCCTTGGTGCTTCTCCTAGTCGTTATTGTTTAGAAACCCAAGGTAGAAGAAAAGGGTTGCCAACGAGCCTAAGGCGGCAACAACATACGTGAGGGCTGCCCATTTTAGTGCATCACTGGCGTAAACTACATTTTGACCGTACTGAATTCCGGTTAAGCCTAGCCACTGGAGCGCCCTACGCGATGCATCGAACTCAACAGGCAAAGTAATCAGGCTGAAAAGGGAGGTGTGAGAGGGCGGGGAATAATCACCCTACATACTCAATTATTTATAAGTTATTGATATTCAATCTATAGTAGGTTATGCCGTAATATCTGGCTAATTAACATTAGGGATGGGTATGACCGGTGCTAACCGTTTTGGTAATTTTTTCTTGTGGAGAAGCATTTGTAGTTGAATATACTACCATCCCGATTATTTTGGAAATGGGTTTATGTTGTGGGTGGTGAAAATTTAACATTGGTAAACCAATGAAATTTATGATATAAAACATATATTTGCTAGGTATTTGATAATTGACCCGTCATAAACCAATTGAAAATCATGGAAAACGAATCAAAATCTAAGCTGGTCATTGGAATTCTCACTGGGGGAGGAGACGTCCCGGGATTAAATCCCGCCATTCGTGCCATCACTATCAGGGCGCTACGTGAAGGATATAAGGTAATAGGCTTCCGCAGGGGCTGGGCAGGATTAATAGAGGTTATCCGTGAAAATGATGCCGACAACAGCAAGTGCTATGAAGTGCTAACCGAGGAGCGGGTTAACAAAGCTTTTAGAACGGGGGGAACTTTTCTACATACCTCGCGGACAAACCCAAGCAAGGTTTCCAAGGATAGTGTTCCTGATAACCTGAAAAGCAAGTACCACAAGGAGGTAAATGATCTTACTCCCGAGGTTCTGAAAAACCTGGCCTTTTTAGGGATTGACTACCTTATCCCTATTGGAGGAGACGATACCCTTAGCTATGGAGTTCGGCTATACCAGGAGGGGTTTAAAGTAATTGCCATTCCGAAAACAATGGATAACGATGTGCCTGGTACCGATTACTGCATAGGTTTTAGCACCTGCATAACCCGCACCATGAGCCTGACCGATATGCTCAAAACTTCAGCCGGCTCTCATGAGCGTATTCTGGTAATGGAGGTTTTTGGACGCTATGCCGGGTTTACCGCCATGCTGCCAACCATGGCGGGAGTCGCCAACAGGTGTGTTATACCTGAGTATAAGTTTAGCATCGAGAGGCTGACCGAACTGCTTATTAGCGATCGCAATCTTAACTCAAGCAAGTACTCCACTGTGCTGGTCTCCGAAGGGGCAACCTTTGAAGGAATGGAGCAAATGGTTTTTCAAAGCGCCGAAAGAGATGCATACGGCCATGCCAAGCTTGGGGGAATTGGAGATGTCGTTTCGAGGATGATTAAGGAGATATCTCCTAAATTTAATAACGGGAAGTCGGTAAACGTGATCACCCAGAATCTCGGATACCTTGTTCGTGGGGGAGAGCCCGATGCTATTGATTCTATTGTTCCCATGGCCTTTGGAAACCTTGCCCTCGATCTCATCATCAAGGGGATTCATGGTCGCCTGGTTGTGCTTAAAAACGGCCGCTACGACGATGTGCCTATCGACGTTGTGATTAGCCAGAAAAAGGTTGTGAACGTTTCAAAGTACTACAATACCGAAAGGCTAAGGCCTTTCTATAAGAGCTTTGAAATGCAGCCACTCTTCATCATGACCAGCGACTAGCCGCCACTTTGAGCTGCATATTTTAATCTACGGTAGGTTTGGCTTCATTATGTCCTGATGAAAAAGCATTTGCATATTCCATTATTGCTGCTGATGCTTGCTTCCTGCTCGGAGGATAAGTCCGTTTTTCCTACCCTAACGCAGGATGTTTGTATTGGTTGGAGAATTGACTCTGCCATTACCGCCAATCCAGCGCAATTCAACGTGCTGGAGCGTAGTAAGTATGCTGCCATTTACAGCTATACCGAAGAAATCCTGCAGCAGCTTTTGGAATCGGACGGCGTACGCAATGCTGAAGCTTTTAGCTGGCAAATCAGGGTGATAAATGATAAATCGGTTATCAGTGCATTTGTTGCTCCGGGAGGTTACTTCTACCTCTACACGGGCATATTAATGGCTCTTGATAACGAAGCTCAGCTGGCAGGGCTACTGGCTCACCAGCTGGCCCACATTGATTGCCGGCATATAACCAAGATGCTTTTAAGGCATTATGATTTATCAACGTTTGAAAGTATTGCTGCTGGTCTCGAACAAGCTGAACTCGATAGTATAATCCATGGGTTGGTCAACGGGAGCTCTACCCTAAAATACAGCTGCAGCAACGAACATGAAGCCGATAGTAAGGCCATGGAATACCTGTTCGATACAGGCTATGATCCCTATGAGCTTATCAACATGTACAGGAAGCTACTAACATGCTCTGGTGTTGCTCAATTATTTGCTATTCACCCATGGGATGATGGGAGGATAGAAAACTTGGAAGCTGCGTGGAAAAATCTGGGTGCCAGGCATGGCGAAAAATATACAGAACGCTACCTGGATTTTAAAAAATCTTTACCTTGATGATTCCTGTATTTTAGCCCCTTCTAAAGGGGCAAATCAAACTCATTTGGTATAGACTTTAAAACCCAGCTTGTATTGAAAAAAGGGGTAATCGCACCACTCACGATTTTCCCGATGAAAGTAAATGTGAAAATGCCCCCACAACTAGGCTTTTCCATTCCTTAAAAGAATACGGTTTACTTGCTGCCAAAGTACCTGCCAAACGCTCTGATAGCCTCGTTCCAGATTTTTTCCCATTGGGTAGCTACCATAATCAGCAAAAGGATAATGATGACGAGTAGTATTTTTTCGTTTTTGGAAAGTTTTTTAAAAACACCCTTTATGCTCATTACCAGCTAGGCTATTTCTTTTCTATTCTGATTCGCGCATCAACAGCTACCACTTTGTCCTTTGTTCCGAGCAAGGGGTTGATGTCCATTTCAAATATTTCGGGCGCCACACCCACCAACACCGAAACCCGGCTGATGATGTCGGCAAACAAGTTTTCGTTTACAGGCTCTTGGCCCCTAGCCCCTTTAATCATTCCATAGCCCTGCAGGTGTTTAATCATGGAATGAGCCTCGTTGGCTTCAATTGGAGCAATGCCGGCCTTCACGTCCTTTAGTACTTCAATAAAAATACCGCCAAGCCCGCACAGAACGACGTGGCCAAACAAACCCTCGCGCTTGGCTCCTACAAACAGTTCTAAACCCTTGAGCATGGGTTGAATGAGCACAGCAGTGGTATCCTTAATTCCCATCATCCTGTTAAACTCCCTGGTAACCATTTGCTCATCGCGAACATCCAGCACAACTCCTCCCACATCTGTTTTATGAATAGGTCCTACAACCTTCATTACCACAGGAAATCCCATTTTCATTGCTGCAGAAGTTGCATCTGTGGCTGTTTTTACAATGGCTTCGCCAGCTCGGGGAATCCCGGCAGCATCGAGTAGCTCCTGAACCTGGTTGGGTTGTAGGTAACCATTGGAACAGCCATCAATCACCCTACGAATCCTGCTGGTGTCTATTATCGGCAACTTGGGGTCTTCAGGAGCAGGATCCGGTGTGTTGTAAACCTTTGTAAGGGCATTTCCAAACACTACTTCATCGGGGAAGTTTACTCTGCCCTTTGCTATGAACTGGTTAATCTCATCCCTGACGTTGATTACCGAAGTAAGGATGGGGAAAATGGGCTTGTGGCATTCAGACATTTTTCTATCCAGGAGGTCGTAAACATCGTAAACAGGGAATAATCCGGGACTACCAAAGATTACTGCCATTGCGTCAATATGGCTAAAGTCGTTTTCACATGCATCAATTATGTATCCCAGCTGCTCGGCCGTGCCGGTTGCCAGGAAATCAATTGGGTTGGCTACCGATGAACCGGGAAAAAGCTTGGAGAGTAGTTCGTTAGCTTTTGAACCGCTAATAGGGGGAACCTCAAGCCCGTTGTTCGATAGGGCATCGGTAAGCATTACCGCCGGGCCACCCGCATGGGTTATTACTGCAATATTCTTTCCGGTTAACCTTGGATGCATGAATATTGAGGCAACGGTTGTGAGCTCTTCCCGTCCGTAGCACCTAACAATACCCGCTTTTCTAAATAGTGCATCAACAGCCACATCGCTGCTGGCCAGTGCTCCGGTGTGGCTTGAAGCAGCCCGGCTTCCTGCTGATGAGCTTCCTGCCTTAACAGCTGCAATCCGGCAACCCTTTCTCACAAGCGATGAGGCATGTTTAAGAAGTTTTTGGGGTTGGCCTATGCTTTCAATGTAAAGCATTTTTACTCTGGAGCTGGTGTTTGGATCGAAGGTTAGGTCCAGGTACTCCAGAATGTCCTCAACTCCCAGCTGGGCGCTGTTGCCAACCGAGTAAACGCTGTTGAACTGAAGTCCATTGGAAATTCCTGATTCCATGATAAATACGGCCGTTGCTCCCGAACCGGTAATGAAATCTGCGCCATGCGTATTAAAGCGTGGAATAGGAGTAGTAAAAACACCGGCATAGTTGGTATTCATTACCCCAATGCAGTTGGGTCCAATCAAACATCCACCAGCTTTGTTTATCGTTTCAACTATTTGCTGCTCCAGCCTGGCACCCTCCTCGCTTTCCTCATGAAACCCGGCTGATAGGATGATAAATGCTTTTGTCCCCTTTTTTGCAGCCAGCGTTTCTACTGCCTGTGGGCAGAACTTTGCTGCGATGGCCAGAATGGCAAGTTCAACAGGTGGTAAATCTTCGGCGTCAGGATATGCCCTGACACCCTGAACCTCATCAGCCTTGGGGTTTACTACGTATAGCTTACCCTTAAAATTATGGTCAATAAGGTTTTTCAAAACCTTACCACCGGGTTTCTGAACGTCGGCAGAACCACCCACTACAACTATACTCTGGGGGTTAATCAGCTCTCTGGTTATCATAAAAAAGTATTTTAAACCTGTTTTTTCAGGATATTTTTCCGGTTGCAAACGTAATGCTAATAAAGCAATGTAGCAAGCTTCAATTTGAAAGTGAGAACCTATAAAAATGGACTACGAACTATGCCATTTTATTGGTTTGCGATTTCAGCCAGTCAATTTCACTATTGTTCAACTTTTTAAGGTCAAAACTTTACTAGCTGCCAAGTATACTCATATTACCTTTAATTTTAATTTCTTCCTGATTGCATGGCAATTCACAGGGTTGTTCATGAAAACCCGGACTTTTATTTTGTTGCAGAAGATAAAATTATGCTTTTAAACATGCAAGGATTTTGCTAAAAAATTTCGGGTTTCAGCATAAACTCCCGATACGCTTGCTACAGGGCAGGCATTTTCCGACAGCCTGAAATGGGGTTTTTACGCACAGCCATCTCTCACCCCGCCATGTCTTCAATTAGGCATGTAGCAAAAGGGGAAAGCCATCAGAATCCCATTCATTTGTAACAGCGAGGGAAAAACACCGGCAGCGCGGTGGAACTTTATAGCAATTTATTGAGACTCGTAATCACTATTCAAAATAGTTTTAATCTTTACCGCAATATATCTTGAAAGTTTACAAGCCTCTTCTTTAGACAAATGGCTACCATCATAGGTTTTATACATAGCAGGATCTACATTAATCCAATAGCCGCCTGCGGATTCAATTTTTTCTTCAATTAATTGTTCTTTATACTCTCCGACAGAGTCCTCCAGTGATACAATCGGAAGTGCAGCAGGTGGTCTAAATGCAAACACTTTTACTCCCTTTGATGTCCATATCCTTATTTTATCACACATGTCATCAACCAACTGGTAATTCGTCTTGTGTAGCTTGAAATCTTCAATATAGTAAGGCATTGCCTCCATCGTGTCTGAGGGTATTTTTTGTGACTCAACCCACCCATTGTCATGATAAATATTAGTGTAATTCACGGCTGGTTTATCACCCTTAATCAGATCTTTAATAACTTCAGGGGAAATCGGGCTAAAAAAATACAGAAATCTGCCAAAATATATATTTTCAAGAACTTCTTCTCGTGGGCGTAACAACTCTTGCAAATACTGCTCATTTGATAAACTTAAATTATTGATAGTTAAAGCAGAAACGCCCATAAGGATAACTTTTAAACTATCGTTTTCCAACAATCGCCTGTCTGCTGCTTCAAAAATGGTAGAGTTAAGCCCTCCATTCGAAAATCCAAAGTTGAAAACACGAAATTCTGGCAATATATTTTCTATTTCGTAAGGTGAAATATCCCTGTAAGATCTACTATCCCCAAGAATTATAAAATTATATTTGGATTTGCTGTGAACCTTCAATGTCCAAAACCGATTTTTTAAATATTTGTCAGGATTTTTGGGTAAAATCACTCCAAGAACACCAACAAACATCATTGCTATCAAAAAAGTAATCCAAATATTATGTTTTAAATTGTTCATATCAAAACTGAAAATAGATAAATTCACCTGCATTACCCCTAAAAAATATAATTATTGCAACCATTAAAGCATACCACAACATCTCAAATAAAGCCCCCCAAGAGCCGTTGATTTTAATTTTAGTTTCAATTCCAGTATAAATAAGTACTTCGCGAATTATCATTATAAAAATAAAAACAGTACCACTAAAACCCCATCCTAAAAGTAATTCGCCTTGAAAAGAAAACATTCCTTTTAAGATATCAAGTGCATGTTGGGTTGAATTTGCTCTAAAAAAGACCCAACCAACCAACACTTGCAACATCACAAAGAACCATGCTGAAAATCGAATAATTTCGTTCTTATATTGACGTTTAGGCCACTTTAAAATTCTTTCAACACTAAGAAAAAAAGCATGCAAAGCTCCCCAAACAACATAATGCCAAGCAGCACCATGCCACAATCCCGAAATAACCATAGTAATCCACATATTAATATGCCCACGAATTTTACTTACTTGATTGCCACCTAGTGGAATATAAACGTAATCACGAAACCATGTTGTCAATGAAATATGCCACCTAGACCAGAAATCTTTTATTGAAGTCGCAGTGTAAGGATGATTGAAGTTGTCGGGAAAGTCATACCCCATCCAACGAGCTAGTCCTCGGGCTATGTCGCTATAACCAGCAAAATCACAATAAATTTGGAAGGCAAAAGCAATTACCCCACCCCACAAAAAAAGTGAGTTTTCACTAACCGCTGTACTATTAAATGCTGAAAACACTATTGGAGCCAGATTATCAGCAATTACCATTTTTTTGAAATAACCTTTCACTATTAGTCGGAAACCCTCCCACTTATCTTCCTTTGATGGATTTCTTAGACCAATAAGTTGCGGAAGCATTTCTCTTGCCCGGATAATTGGTCCTGCCACTAATTGAGGGAACATTGATAGGTATGCAAAGAATTGTAATACATTTTTAGTAGGCTTTAAATTTCCTTTATACACATCAATGGTATAGCTCATGCTCTGAAAAGTGTAAAAACTAATACCTACCGGAGTGATTAAGAAAAAACTGTTAATCTGATTACTTAAAGTAGTACCAAAAAAATTATCAATGTTTTCTATGATGAAACCTGAGTATTTAAATAATGAAAGAGTACCAATGTTTGCAAGTAAAGATAAAACTAACAAAAACCTTTTATATCTAGGGAAACTTGTAATTGCAAGTGCAGCAAAGTAGTCGATTAATCCGCTAAATATTATTAGAAAAAGGAATCTCCAATCCCACCAACCATAAAATATAAATGATGCTAAAGTAAGTAAAGCCAACCTAAAAGTAACATTCGACTTTGTTAATTGCCAAAAGGCAAAAAAAAGAGTAGCAAAAATTAAGAATATGATTGAATTAAATAGCATACATTATGGTGCAATACATCAAAAATTAACAAAAAAGCTATGCTATATTAATAGCACAACTTTTTGTTAAAATTCTTTATTTAATTATTCAATATCCAACGTTGACCCAAGCGATATTTCCGAATCACCTGAAATTTCAACAATCGCGCAAGGTTTAAGAATAACTTTGGAATTACTAACAACCTTGACATTCCTCAATGCAATAACATCTTGTGTAATGAATTGATCACTTGATAAAGTGATATTTTCTAAGACATACATATGAGAAAAAACAGGTTCTAATTGATTGATTTGCCCAGTAATTAACTGAATTTAACTGCTCTGAGCTAAATCTTGTTCTACAATTATGTCGAGCATATGGCATAATTAGGTCTGTGGCGGGATTATATGCATCGCCATGGGCATCTATCCTGCCCCCTGTATATACACAACTCTCATTAACATCGTCTGCAAAATTAAGTTTTGGATCAGCAGGAGTATCACAAAAGAAATCACCAGCTACCTCACAATTTGAACCATCCACGTATTCATTACGGCTTATTTCAAAATCATTATGTGTGTGCGGTAGTCCAAAAAGGTGAAGCTTTACAAATAGCTTTTAATATCACATCCGCCAAAAAGAGTTATCCCTGTAATAACCAGCTCGCTACTTTCATTATCTGTGGCAACGATTTGCTTACGTTTATCAGATATTCCTCCAAAAATTGAAACTGCCTCTATCCTGAGCTTCCAGCCGGCAGGTACAATTATTTTGGAACCACCAAAAATACAGAGAACATTTAAGTTACTTGCTCCGGGTGCCAGCCTTGATTCCGATAGGTCAATTGTAGATCCGCCAAATATGTTGGTAATTCTCCCACCCATGAAATTATCAGTTTTAAACCGCTGCTCGGACCCTCCAAAAATTGACAGGTCGTCAACATAGTCATCCTTCCTGTTGGTTTGGTCAACTTTACCGGGTAGAAGCTGTTTACGGTTGTTTACTATAATTAAAACCCCGGTGATAAGAAAAATTGCTGGCCAGAATAGCTTTTTTAAGCCATTTGGGAAAACATAAATTTTAGCAAGCAGAAGTAAAATTCCAGCTGTTGCCAAAACTATCCCTGTTACTCTGGTGTTTTGAGGAACAATTAGAATCAGCCCCACTATTGCTAGAAGGGTCTGCCATGAAAATACATACGAATGCCAGGCCGGCGGTAGGATATCGAAATTATTGAATAGCAGCAGAATGGATAGTATGACGAGCAGTGCACCTAAAACAACCCGGCTATTGCAGGTTATGTTCTTTCTACCTGTTGTTCTCATATCTATAAAGTGTTAGATGTTAGTTATTTATATTATTTTGATATTTTCTTGTTCAATTGGGATTAGCGATAATTATTTATTTGTTTGTGGTTATTACACGGTACCTCGGAATACCTATACAGCTATATTTATTGGGCATTTTTTCTCTGGTAGAAGTGCGGTGAATCGCCATGTTCGCCATATCCAACTTCATGCCCGGCAAGCTGTATGCGGGCATCCAGACAATTTTTGCAATCATCAGCAGCATCGTCAACGCAGGGTTTATTCTCGTATAGCTTGTAGTCGTTACGAAATGCTCCTGGAGTAATGTTGGGCATCACTACGTTGGCCCCCACCTTAATGGCTTTTTCCCTTCCAAGAGGATCTATGGCTTGTAGGGCGGTTGGCGCAACAATGTTAATATTTTTCATCATTATCCTGATTAGCGCCGTCATTTTGAGCGAGAGGTCGAAACGTTCCGCAACTGGTAGTAGCTGTTCCCGGTATTCAAATAGGGGAGTATCAGGATGCTCCACGTAGGGGCCCATGCCCACCATGTCGAGGTCCATCTCCTGCATCCAGAGAAGGTCGTCGGCCAGATGTTCAAGGGTTTGGAATGGCAACCCGATCATTACGCCCGAGCCTACCTGGTAGCCAACCCGACGGAGGCTTTTAAGGCACTCTATTCTTGTTTTGTAATCGTGCAGGCTATCGTTAGGGTGCAGCTTTTTGTAGAGCTCCTGATTTGAACTCTCAATTCGCAGCAGGTAGCGTATTCCTCCCTTTTGAAACCACCGTCGGTATGTGTCCTCATTCTGTTCACCTAAGGAAAGGGTGATGCCAAGCTCGCCGTATGTTGCAGCATTAATTTTACCGAGCAAGCCTTCAACCCGCGTTGCAAACTCGCGGGTGCTAATTTCACCTGCCTGCAGGGCAATGCTTCCGTATTTATTCTTCCAGGCAAAAATTGCCGCATCCACTATTTCATCGTCCGTAAGGTTGTAGCGATTAACCTTTTGGTTACCCGATCTGATACCACAGTATAAGCAATTCTTACGACATACATTCGACATTTCAACCAGTCCACGGAGGTAAACCTTATTACCCAGATACTTCTCTTTTATTCCGGCCGCTTTGCTAAAGAGCTTAGCTCTTCCATCACCGGTAACCTGCAAGAGTTCTACCAGCTCACTTTTTGTGTATGATTCTTTTGCTAAAAGTTCCTCTATAAATGCCATAAGCTTTGTATTCTTTAATTTTTCAAGTGGTAGAGCCCCATGCTATCCCATAGCCCTGTTATTTGGCTGACAGCCTTCTTTCAACTTCGATTTTGCCGGGGTAAATCAAATATTGGGCTGAAAATCCCATGAAAATGGTTGGCTGCAACAGCACAAAGGTATAAAAATTGGATTTTTGACCATTTATATTTCATCCTTAATTAATGGATAATTGACAGCATTCATTAAAATGTTGGCTTGGTCAAATGTATTGCAGCACAGAGCAGTGTAGCCGGGTTGTGAGTTGGCCGATTATGCTAACGGTATGATACACATCGGTAGGGCAGGTTTATTTCGGGTAATTCGAAAAGAACAATGCCCTCGGTTAGCAGGTCTTCATCCTCTTCCTGGTAGTTCCATACAACCTCAATATCAAAGTGGCTGTTTTTAAAGTTAGCCATTTTGATGAGCAGCTCTCTTAGGTACTTGTACGATGAAGAGTTGATATATTTAAAGTTCATATCCACTATAATCTTGCAAGGCTTCTTGTTTTTCATGTACTCGTAAAACTCGTCAACCCACTCCATGATAACCTGGTAAAATTCTTTGGCATTCTCGGGGTGTGAGATGCCCGAAATGGAAAAAATCTTGGTTTCGGGGTCAAAGTAAACTTCAGGGGAGTCTATTTCTGCTTCAATATATAGGGAATCCATATTTATTTTTGCTTATCAGCGTAAAGATATTACATAATTACAGCTTGGGCAAACTGTAAGGCCTTTTCTTTGATTAATGTCCTAAAACGTAAAACGAAGTACCGGTATAAGTAGATAAATGGCAAAGGGAAAGTTGAAAATTTTAATTATACAGGGTGTGGTTCATAATAAACAACAGTCGTTAAAAATTTTTCAATTTTTTCGTAGTAATAATTTTCGTTATAATTTCATTCAATAAAAATTTGGTATTATATTTGTCCTATTCAGTTTGGTTTCCATAGTTTACTGGGAGGTTAGTTTGTATATTTTTTCTAGGTAGTTTGATGGAAACCAGTTGGTTTTTTCAGTAAATCGTGTGTTTGGGGAGAAGAAGGCCGAAAGGCCTTCTTCGTTTTAGTACCAGCACAACCCATCACTTTTTGAATACGAAGTAAACTGCTAGCACCATAAAGCAAAAGCCGATTAGGTGGTTTATTCTTATGCTTTCGGTTTTGAAGAATAGCACGGTGAAAATTATAAATACCAGCAGGGTAATCACTTCCTGAATAACCTTTAGCTCCAGGAGTGAAAATGGGCCGCCATTTTCCTTGTAACCTAAACGGTTGGCAGGAACCTGAAAAAAATACTCGAAGAGGGCTATACCCCAGCTGATCAGAACTATGCCAACTATACCAAAATTTTGAAACCATTTGAGCTCCTTGAATTTCAAATGCCCATACCATGCCATGGTCATAAAGGTGTTCGAGATAACAAGCAGTAAAATTGCCATCAACCCTCTGTTTGCCATATACCTTACTTTTACATTGTTTGCGGGTGCAAAGATAGCATTCCACCGGTAATTATGCCTTACTGTAGTTTACATCGAAACCAGGTAAAAGTGTTTGGAGAGGAGCACCGTCCGTTAAAAACATGAATTTCAGCTTGAATGACGATTTCGTGCGCTGGTTGGCTATAATGAATAATTCTAAATTACCTTTGTACAAATTAAAACAGGAATTATGCTAGTTTCGATGACGGGTTTTGGAAGGGCGGAAATGCAGCTGGGCAGTAAAAAACTTATAGCGGAAATTCGCTCGCTCAACAGCAAGCAGCTCGATTTAAGCATCAGGATTCCATCCATCTACAGGGGCATTGAGATAGATATCCGTTCCATTATAGCGCAGCAGCTGGTCAGGGGAAAGGTTGACTTTCAGCTGAGTTTTGAGGAAACAGCCGAATCGGCAACTACCCCAATTAACAGGGATATTTTTGAAGGCTACCTGCTGCAGATTAAAGAAATAGCACGTCAGTTCGAAATTGACATTACAAACGAATCGCTAGTGCAGACAATTCTGAGGTTACCCGATGTGCTTCGTGTTAACGGCAAGGATGTTGCGGGTGAGGATGAGCTCAATTCAGTTAAAAAACTTTGCTCCAATGCGGTAGAGAGTCTTGTAAACTTCCGCAGGCAGGAGGGCAGCGTGCTGTATAACGATATTAAAAACAGGGTTTTGCTCATTCTT
>Ga0302252_1000596_pt1 | contig 29161 bp, 29 predicted proteins | sample AAG_RA_Leu_MG_FD_193511 | JGI IMG/M metagenome (GOLD analysis project Ga0302252, IMG submission 193511) | Enriched activated sludge microbial communities from anaerobic digester in WTTP, New Holstein, Wisconsin, United States - AAG_RA_Leu | ecosystem: Engineered > Bioreactor > Anaerobic >... | reverse complement strand
GGATTCAAGACCGTAAGGAAAGGCAATTTCTCGATCTTCAAGGCAACCAGGGCCAAAGCGCTCTTTGACTTCCTCTATCTCCGGAAGAGGCTGCTTGTGGACAGACAGGCGGTTGATGAGCTGCGGTTCAACCTTGATGGGTTCACGAAGAACGACTCCAGGGAGCTTGAAGGATACGTGAAAATAGAAGGATCACCGCGCATGAAGGAGATCATCGATTGGCTAAAGTAACAACCATCATGGAAACCATAAGGCCTGCACTCAAGAACATAATAAGCGAGTCTCCGTCCAGAAACAGCCTTTTTAAGAGGAACCTTCTCAAGGAGTACCTCCAGGTTGTGGTCCTCGATTTTATATACTCCCACCCCGTCTACAGCCGGCTTATATTCTACGGGGGATCGGCCCTCGCCCATTGCTTTGACCTCCAGCGGCTGTCCGAAGACCTGGATTTTGTCGATGAATCGAAAAAGATCAGCCCTGCAAAGCTGGCCATGGACATAGAAGACCATTTCACCAAGCGTACCGACCTTAAGGTGAAGACGACCGTGCAGAAGTTCCGTATATACCTCAAGTTCCCGATCCTCCGCGATCTCGGCATAAGCACCAGGGAAGAAACGGATATCCTGTTCCTTAAGATCGAGGTCTATACCGAATTTGATTTCTGCAAGGGCTATGCAACGGACATCCGTCCTATCTTCAAACATAACCGGTCCGTTCTCATCAAAACCCTTGATATGCCTACCCTCATGGCGACAAAGATCAGGGCGATCCTTTACCGCAAATGGGAAAAGACGGACAAGCAGGGAAGGACGACGGTGAAGGGAAAAGGCCGGGATTACTTTGACCTCCTGTGGTATCTCCAGAAAGGGGTTCAGCCTAACCTTTCCTGCATCGAAGGCTTTGAGAGCATGAAAGACCTTAAGGAGAAACTCCTCTCCATAATCGCGGGCATAGACAGCCGGAGCATCCGGCTTGACCTTGATGCCCTCATAGCTGACCCTAATTTTGTGAACAATATCGGCCGGAACATGAAGGCGATTCTGGAACGGGAGATTTCGGAGAAGTTGTAGTTCTGCCTATCCCTTCAAACAAAAACTATATACGATTGTATTCGGAAGTCAGTAGACGGGCAGATTCATAAAGTATGAGATGCTTCGTGTGGTAATCAATTCATCTCGTCTCTTCTCACAAAAACCTACAAAAAAGTATATTGGCTTTTGTTTGACAGGAGGACTATAGGATGTCCCCCATCGGCCATCGGCCACACGATCGCGGACTCATAGAGAACCTCATCTATAATGTCAATGTTTGGTAACATATAATTATGAGTCAACGATCCCTTCTTTGTGAATGCTCTGGTAAGATTTAATATGAGGCAATTCGGAGCCGGATGATTGTCTTGAAAAGAGGCCCTAAAACCGCTATACTTAATCCCACGCGCCTGTAGCTCAACTAGGATAGAGCAACGGACTTCTAATCCGTAGGTTCCGCGTTCGAGTCGCGGCAGGCGCGCTTAATAAAATCAATATCTTACGCAACTCGATCATACCTGCTTTTCTCCAGATTGTATAGTTTTTGTATAGTTGGTGTTTCCGGTCAGGACGTTATCCAGTACATCAACGGCTTGAGTCATGTGTTTTGGTGAGAGATGGCTATATCGCAGGGTCATGGTTATATCTTTGTGGCCTAACAGTCGAGAAACCGTTGTAAGGTCTATTCCCTGCATTACCAAGTGGCTTGCGCAAGTGTGCCGGCAATCGTGAAATCTGAAATCCCTAATCCCCGCCCTCTTGCACGCCATATTGAAACCCTTCTTTATGTCTTTATAGGGTTTGCCTGTTGCCGGATCATAGAACACATAGGTGGGAGTGTCTTGCGAGGTGTCTTGTGGGCTTATTGAGGTAACATTCTCGTTATCTGGTTTACGTAATGGCACAACATTTCCATTCCTTGTTTTCTTTAGACCCTGTAAAAGGTTTTTAACAGTACCATTGAGAGGGACTTCCCGCCTTTCGCCGCTCTTTGTTTTGTCAAGCAAGATGAAACCATGCTTGAGATCAACGTTATCCCATTGCAGGTTGAGGATTTCTCCCCGTCTCATCCCGGTGTGTAAGGCCAAGGTCACAATGGGTTTTAAATGTTCGCTGCACTCGTTAAGAAGATTCTCACACTCCTCCTTGGAAAGATAACGTAGGCGCCTGTTATTTTCTTCGAGGAGCTTCACTTTGCGAACCTTCTTTAAAACATTTTCTTCAGCGAGTTCCCATTCCACGGCCTTGGTAAACATATGTTTGATCGTGGCGATATGCCTGTTGATCGTGGCTGGCTTATTGGCAACCTCAACGAGGTCTTTGCCTTCTTTGACAACTTTTTTGCCTTTTTGTAGGCGTGTTGTCTGGTACTGTTCGAGCACCTTAGTATTGAACATCCTCAACGGGTATTTGCCAAAGATCGTAATGAGCTGATTGACAAGCAGTTCCTTTGATTTGAAGGACCGTTGTCTTGTGGCCCAATTGAGATATTCAACAGATAGTTCTTTGAATGTTATATTGGGTATCTTCTTTTTAACTTCTGGCTGATTGCCGGCTAAGACTTCGGCTTTCCTTTTGTGGAGCAGATCTTCTGCATCTTTGAGTCTTGTCTTTTTCGTGGACTCAAAAACAATTTTGCCGTCAAGCCCGGCGTACCTGATCCAGTAAATATTCCCTCTCAGGTAAATGCCCTTTGAAGCCTTCGCACTCTTTGACATTACTAATCACTCTCCTTTCTTCTCCGTCTTCGTTGTTGCTTGTGTTGAATACACTCCAACAAGATACATAATGTCTTACTCGGTGTCCTCACCCCCTTCTCTAAGTAATTGACATATTCGCGTGTGACACCAATAAGATCGCCAAGTGCCTGCTGAGTAAGCCCTAAAGTGTCTCTCAGATTTCTGATTTCTTCTGGTGTCCACTCATGCATGTCAATCTTAATATAGTAAACAGAGTTTATATTGTCAAGGATTTTTTTATGTATATTTTCTACTATACAATTCACTATACACTCCTTTCTAACATACTAATATCATGGATTAATATTTACTCATAAACGGATATTGTATCCGTCGGTCTATCTCCTCTTAAGTTTTTTAATATTGCCTGAATAATCATTGAATATTAGCTCATTTCTTGACTCTAACCAATCGTATATGTCTTGTTTTTTGAAGCGTATCTCCTGCGTCGATATTCTGAAAAATGGTATCTCATGGAAGCGGGTTCTCTCATAGACCCATCGTTTTGAAACCTTCAAGTAATCGCATAGGCCTTTTACGTCAAGGATTGTATCGTCTTGATGATCCTTGCCTTGATGCGCCAACAAAGGCTTTAAAATTTCCGCAAGCCTCTCGGCAATCAATTGAATTTCTTTTTCGTCAATCGATACGGTCAATATTGAGTTCCCCTTTTTTCTCCCTGATCTTTTCCGTTGCTGCTCTCCGTACTTCAGCCCAGAACTGCATCCGGCATTCATCAGAGCAGAAATCTTGCCATGGCCGATTTACCTCAAATTCATTTTTGTACTGTAGACAACGTTTTATTGACTTACGAGTATCTTCGGTTATGGTCACTCCGAACTCCTTTTTAGAAATGCGTGTATGCATTCTCATCCCTTCTTCCAACGCCCTTCTTCCGCAAAGTGGCACCCTTTGATAAGTTTGAAGGTGAGCTCAAGCCCATTTGGATTGTTTGCGCTGTTCGTCCAGTTCTTTGCCTTGACGATCTTTATCTTTCCCGGTTCCATGCTGAGGTAGAGCCGGGCTTTCTCAAGCGACCGACCTCCGCCCAGACCGTACTCGTTTCCTTTATTTTTTTGGATAGCGATGATGGCGATGCCTTTATCGAGCTTATCGAAGATGTCCTTGATGTGCTGCCCGACTTTAAAGAACTCATCGTGTATTTCCAAAAAGTCGATAATATTGATTACGTTGGGCCTTATCACATCGGCAAAATTACTTGAACGCTCTTTAAAATTGACCTTCCAAGATTCCAGGGACCGATCAAATTGATTTAGACGGTCTTGCAGTTCAAGGGCGCCCATCTCTGAAGAGAGGTACACAACCTCGTGCTTGTTCATGTTCATCTCGGCAACGTTCAGCATGAAGGCGGTCTTTCCGGCATTTTGTTCCCCGGCAATAACGATGATATTCTTCGGAAGGATCTTGACGTGGGTTTCAAGCTCAAACGGGAAACGAATGTCCAGGGCATTGCCGGAGACATTCAGGAAGTCGATGTCTTCGCATAAACCATCTACCCGCCGATAACACCCGTCCTTGTCGCCATGCCTCTCTATTAAGGGATTTTTTCCGGTATGTAACCGGTGAAAAGCCACCCGCCCGGCATTAACTTCGGCGGATGTAATGATATGTAATGATTTGAAACAATCTGTAATGAAAAAGTAACCACTTGTAATGGCAACCCAGTTTTTTATCTCTTCCGCAAGATTGCGGTCACGTCGTCTCGAACGTTGCATTGCACTTTGAATTTTTGCTGCAATTTCTTTTTCAGGAAAAGGCGGCTCACACTGTAAAGCCAGCATTGACAAGACTTTGCTGGTAAGCGGTTCCTCGCAACCACCTTTAAATAGACAGTTTGCAATGTGAAAAAGTGTCTCATCTCGGCGACCTTCCTTAAAGGAATATGTAATGTCCTGTAATGGTTTGTAATGGTTTGTAATGTCTCCGTCCCCAACATTACAGCCCCCCTTACCCCCCTTAAATGCAAAATCTTTAATAAGAGCTATTAATGCGCTTGGCGCCTGAGGCGGAGTAACCTCATCGATGCTCAAGCCGTCTGTCCACTGATACCTCTTGCCCTCGCCGTTGACGCTTGGCGGCGCTATGATGTAGCCGCCCTCTGCTCGAACGTCCACCCCGGGAAGCAGCCCGACTATGTCACGGATGTTCTCGTCTGGCATCCTGAAGTAAAGATGCTTCCCGCCCCGCGGTGTTCTCACAGTCGGGATATTGAGACTATCCGGCAATAATTCCTCAATTGCCTGCTCACCCTCTGGTGTATCGCAGTCGATCACAAGCAACCCTGATCCTTTGCCCGTGACTATTCCCACCATTGCCGAAGGCCACTTCGCCCACCACTGCCGTATTTCCCCCGGGTCCGGCTGCCTCTTTTGAAACGGTATCCACTTTACAAATGGTTTTTTCCTCTTATCCTGTTGCTGGCTTGGATTTACGGGGATTACGGAAAAACCGCTTTTATGATATTGCAAAGCCTGATTGAGAACGTTATTTGAGGGAGCCATTTTTTGTTGTTCTCCCATTCCCCGTGGTGTTCTTTAGCGCAAAGATTGCCTGACGCATGGCCTTGATGGCCTTCAGCGCATCGAGGGCGCCAATTTTTTTGTTGCTATAGAGTTCCGTTAGCGACTCTTCGTGACCCACTTCAACGCGAAACCATACCTTGCCTTGTGGATCGGAAAAAGGTTTAACGGTTGCTCCGAGTACTTCTTGAAGACCTACCTGAATTGAGTCATCGGTGACATTCACTGACATGTTTCCTTCCTTTTACTGCGGCGTAGTTGCATCTTGGCGTCAATTCTAAGATTGATTGTTTGAATTGTAACGAAAGATTTTGCAATTATTTATCGTGTACTTATTGTGATGTTTTTACAGGTAGGATTTATAACCACCGAGGATGAGATTTTTTGCTTTTGTGTAATAATTTTCAATATTTCTCATTTCTTGGAACGACTCAGGCAGCTCCTCAAATTTCATGAATTTATCCCCCATTTTTGTATATGTTAAGCGGGGATGTTTATTTTTTAGGTCCCAAGCCATGAGGTAGTATTTCCACTCTTTTCTAAAATTGCTTTTACGTCTGTGCTGTTTTAATATCAATAGCAGTTTATCAAGGATTTCTTGATGCGTATAATGGAGGGAAAGGGAGACCATGAGTTTGTCGTACCGCGTACCATCTGGTCGTAAATACTCCCATACCTTTGGTGATACATTCTCGTGAATCGTGACGGGTTCATGGGGCACGGCGATAAAATTAGACTTTTTAAAGCTTTTGAGTTTCACCTTAGGATAAAATGGATTTGGTTTTAATATCACCCACACTCCATATTTTTTGTGCATATTCTGCCAGAAAGGGAACAGTTTGTTGGGTTTCTCTTTATTATAGGCCGCTGCTAATGTATTAAGTTTTTTATAATCCTTTTGAAACTGAGCATTTCGTTTCAAAAATTCTTCTATATATTCGGGGAGCGTGATGTTGTCGAGATAGTCATAATCAGCAGGTGAAAACTTTACCGTATCAAGATCCACTTTCCTTCCCATAGTCCCTTTTCATTTCCGTATTGTTTCTTGCTTATTATACGTCAATTATAAAATAATGGGCACCCTCTGTGATAAAAATATGACCTGGTGTGAATTGCTATTGAGGAAACAAAGATTACATATATTATATGCCCCCTTTTTATGGAGTCCGAAAATTCATGATGTATTTACATGGTTTAATCAATAATATCTTAGCATTAACTGATATAAAAGCGCTATTTTTTTCATGAGACATGGAAGCTCTCTACTGACCTGCCCCCATTAAAGTAATTCAGTAATGCTCTGAATGTAAAAAATATTTTTTACATTTTACCAAGCATGAAAAGAAATTCTGTTCAATAAATTGTATCAACAGACATAACGTCCGAGAGTGGCGAAAAACCTCAAAGATAAAAGATTCTCAAAAACAAGAAGTAGAAAAACAAGCAGCCTCAAAACGGGCCCGTAAGTCATACGAAAAAAAGGTACGAAAAAAGCACCCAAAGGCTAAAATAGAACGCAAGCCACGAAAGTATCATACTTAGGATAAGCAGTATTTTTATTCGCCTGTTACCTTTTTTTGAATCCTGGGGTCAGGCTTATATACAATCACGCCCGCATGTTCGACCTTTTCCTGCTTTGGTGCCACGGCGCCGGTGATGGAGAGATAGAGTTTGATACCTTCCGCTCGGGCCGCATAGTTAATGAGGTCGACAGAGCTCATGACGACACCCTGGTGAGCAAACAACTTAGTTTCCATGGCCTCGAGTTGTTCTTTTAACGCCTTGGCTACGACCTTATAGTTGACACCGGCAGCTTGCAATTCCTTCACTATGCTTCCCTGGGCCGTTATGGCAGCATTAGTGGCCCATTCGTTTTGTGTGTCGACATCAAAGGCGTCCGGATAACGTGGCTGCGGCTTTTTGCGTTTATTGTCCTTCTTCATAGTTACATTTTACCTTATAAAAACGGTGTGTCAATCAGGCTGAAACTGTACTTGATATATATTTTTTAGTGCAATTTAAAGGTATTTTTAGTGCATTTTAGAGGAAATTCTGAGGCTGGTTTTTCTTCTTTGATTGTTCTATAAAATTATTCCTTAGCTTGCTATAAGCAATCAACCACTGATCGAGTTGTGCCGGCAGGGCAACGACGGAGGATGATACTTGCCCCGGCGTTTTATGGACCGGCATCTTGTGTTCGTAATGGTAATGCTTTGCTGTGCGGATATGAACGCCTATGTATTTAGAAATCTGCTTCCAACCCGTTAGCCATGGTCGAAGTTCACTCATATTTAAAGTATATCACATAGTGAGAAAATAAGCAGTTCGTTTATTGTGTTTGAAAACAGCTTTTTTTCGGGGGAGCTCTAATGCTCCAGCCAGTCGATGCTGGTTGCTACCTCTCTGAATTTCCTGTTGAAGTCGTCCGCTGTCGATTGCAAGTTGCTTGGTTTCTGCGTAATAGGCGGCCTTGGCTCTAACTTCTCGTTCTTTGGACCGGAGATAAGTTTCAGGGACTCTGCCCTCGACATTATCTTCACCGGCTTCGGCTCTGTTTTCTTCTTTTCCGGCATATTCGCTCCTATTTCAAAGATAGACCATGATCGGGTGGTTGTCAAATAGCAAAAAACAACCCTGACTATATCTCAATTCGTTCCCATCTTTGCCGGCTATGCCTCTACGTTTTATTACCCACCATCCTTTATTCTTCTGACCTCATACACAAATTTACTTATCTTCGTTATAAGATCTGGATCATCAAGGCTGCCAAGAATAACAACTCTACTTTGTCGGTCACCGTCTTCAACAATATCCCATTCTCCAGTATATTGCTGCACGAATAGCTCTTTGCCGATGCCTTCCTTTCCTCCACCTATTTTACCACGATGGATTATATAGAAATCTCCTACATCATCTATTGCATATGCACCGGCTATTTTTCTGTCGATGCCGTCGATTGGAATATTGATGAGGCAATCAATAGAAACAGAAGATCGGGCCAAGGGTTTCCCGACTCCAAACACATTCCGGTATCGGTTGCCTCGTAATCGTGAGTATGCCCATATGTTTTCTTTTGCAATCCAATAGACTTGGCGATCATGGACCGTTTCCCCCTTCCATCCAATATCAACAGTAATACTTTCATCAGATGCTTCAACAAACCGCTTTTGAAGCAGTTCCTGCGCCTTTGCGATCGAATCCTTTTGTTTGATTATTCTCATATTTCCCCCTGCTTCCACAAGCTGACAACAAGGCTATCGTCATCCTTCGCGTTGGATACCCCATAGGTTGTTACCATAGTTTCAAAATACTCATTTTAAGATTTTTATGAGTTCATCTTTCCATAATGAGAAAAATATTTCCTCATTTTTTTCTAAGTTCGGGTACTCTGCTATTGTTTCTTCAATTTCCGTTGCAATAGATAATACGAGAAGAAAATAATGAAACCAAATATCCATATCGAGAGAATATAAGGATGGTAATTCTTCGAGTAGCTTTTTAGTGTATGTAACTTTTATATTATGAATTACATTCTTATGACTGGAATCAGGATTATCCTCTAAATACTCTTTAAGTAGCTTTATCCCATCCTCAAAGTCTCTTACCCTTTCGATATGGTTTTGCGATTTCAGAGCGTCTTCTAAAAGTAAACGACCCTCTGTAACTTCCTCGGGTAAGTTTTCAGGCATATAACCCTCTCCTTATAGTCTTACTTGTCTCTCTAATAAATCTCCCAAACGCCTCTGCAAGAATGCCCTGTAGTTACACAGAATTTACTTATCACCCCTCCTCATCCATGTAGCGGTTTGCGCTATACATGACGGCATCCCGCATCTTGTCGTCGAAGGAATCTACGGATCCATCAATGTAAATCGCTGCCACATCCCTGTTGTATCGTGCCTGGTATTTTTCCCGGGCCCTCCTTATCAGCTCCATCATCAAAGGCTTGAGCTTCTGATAGGGGGACTCTCTCTTGTCCGGAGGCAGCTCATTTATCGAAAAGCTCCCCCTTTCATCACCAAAGATGTCCTTGAACTCATCGATGAGGATGTTCTTTATATCGTCAACGAGCTCTTTATTCGATTTTGCCTCGAGGATGCTTGATACTGGAGGGGGTTCGTAGGGGGTTATTTCGGGCTGCTGCCGGACCTTCCGTTTGATTGTTGCAAGAGTTTCTTCAAGTGTATCAGGTCGTTTTTGAGACTGATCTGCTTCTTCAAGTCTCTTAACAATCTCTGCGACTTCAGACTGTATATAACCTTGCCCATAGAGTTCCTCCTGGATACTGTTAATACTATTCTCGAGCGCATTCAGTGCTTTATCAATTACTTCAACGGTCGGGTTAACAAATTCATTCTCTGCAGGGAAATCCTTTACACCACGGATGACCATAGATTCTTACCTTCTCATTTAACGACGCAAATTAGCAAAAGGCAATTTTCTATACTGCTGCTCAAACCTTCTGATGAGTCTTGTTTCTTCGGCGGCGGAATCACTATCCTCCTTCCAGCAGATAAGGAGGTCACGAGAATCTGCAAGTTGCCAGATATATCTGCCACCCCATTTTGCTATAGGCGCTCCGTAACCAAAGCGGATATACATTCTGACTCTTTTTCTTAAATCCACTGACTTTCCTATATAAAGAACCTTTGCATCAGGAACCCATTTTTCATGAAGAATGTCCATCGGTACCGTAGGGTCTTGACCTTTAAACCAACCGGCGGGGCTTACAGGCAAAAATTCAGGCTCTGTAGGATTTTCTCTTAGCACAGCGTATACGCCTTGTCGTTGTGGCACATCCGTGCAATTTGACTTATAAAGGTCAGATACTTTAAAAAAGCCACGAAATACGTAGCGTCTAAGAGATTCCTTGCTGGAAAAAGGCATAGTTTAATACCTCGCCTGATACCGTTCCGAGTGTTCTTTGTGCTTATGCCAGTTCTCGATATAAATCCCTGCAAGCTCTTTTGATTTGATGATGAGCAGGTTCTCTGCGTTCCTCTCCTCCGCTGCCTTGGTGAAGTTGAATGATCCGGTAATGACCGTTACTTTATCGATGATCGTAATCTTGTTGTGAGCTATGGCGTGTTTCGCATCTATATATGTTGGTATCCTCGAATTAGCAAGAAAGGTAGCAGAGGTATATTTTGCTGTTCGCTGACTCTTATCCAGGATAGCTTCTACCTTCACCCCTCTCTTGTGTGCGTTAAGGAGCGCCTTTGCTATGGGCGCAGAGGTGAAGGAATATGCCTGAATGAGGATCTCCGCGGTAGCGCCGTCGATCTCTTTGATGATGACGTCAGTGCAGTTCCCGCCGGGTGAGAAGCAGGCGGTCTTGACGTCGGCCTGAAAGGCAAAAGTGGGAAGGGATATTAAGATACATATAACCGAAACAAATGTTTTTAGACATCGTCTTTGTTTCATAAATGCACACTCCGTGTAAGGAAAAATTTGCAAGCACAGAAGTGCGAATATACCTTAACTTACTATTTGCTCATCTTGGGAGCGTGGACACCTTTTATAACAAGTTATTGATCTCTATCTCTAATAATTCAACCAAAATTTCTCGTATCTTATCGTACTGTGCAATGTCTGCTGCTTTTAATTCGGTCTTGCGCCTATGAACTATTTGTGAGCGAACAGTATATGCTTTCGTAAATTCTTCGTTGATTCTTGTCCTTTCCTCGCTGGTCCTGCCAATAATATACGCGCATCTATCTGCCAATCGTTCCATTATATTGTTGTGCTTTCCTGGTTCACCAATGAGGGCTTCCACCGCTGTTGAGTACTGAATAAAGGAAAAAGTCTTGTTTCTATTTGCTAAGCCGTCAAAGAACCATAATAGGGCAGCTTGTATGCGCTCAGCATCTTCCTGGTTGTCTGTCGAAGGAGCAAACAATTTTTGTATAGGCTTCAGCTGCTTTCTCAACCTATCTATCATTACAGCCAATTTATTCTCAACCTCCCCCTTTTTAATCTTCTGTTCTTCCAATTCGTCCGGCTGTAGCGCATTATGGTTCAAGCCCATCGACGCAAGAACATAGCTTTGTTGGTAGTCCATTCTGATCGCAGCTGGCGCTTTGCCTTCAAACCGTGGATATGCATAGCAGTGAACCCCATACTTGTACAGTGAACCATAAAGTCCGAAAGGAGGGGTTGAGCTAAATACGTTGCATACAAGAAGGGCCGCAATTAATATTTTTAAGTCTTTTGTTGCGTTGTACAGTGCGGCAGATTTTTCATCAACAATCTCGTACCCATATGTTTTTATTGAAACGTGAACGCCGTGCCACTCGTCATCATATTTTTCATACCCTTCGATAGCCGGGTATTCTTTTTTCCTGCGTTCCTCTGTCATATAAAATATTTTTATATTGTCAGAGATCTCGAAGACTTGGTCGCTCGCGTCATATACGGATGGCGTTTCTCCATCTTCACCTTCCATAGTGTGTATTAGCGGAAACGATACGAGCGGAAAGATCACCTCATGCTCAAACGGCAACTCTAAACAATAATCATAGAGGACTTTTTTTATTTCTGCCCTTTGCTTGCTATTTGTCACCTTGCCTAACGGCGTTAATGTTGCGCAGAATGGTATTTCACCCAGAACCTTGTCAACCGCTCTTTGTACAATATCACTAAAGTCTTCTGTGTTAATGGGACATTTCCCTTTAAATAAATTGGAAATATTTTTAAACTCAAAAGTAAATACTACGGGGTTTTTGACATAAAAACCGCCAGATGTAAGAGACCCGATTGACATATGATCAACAAGGTTTGATATATCCTTTTGTAATTTCTCTTTCTTTTCCGGACGCAATGTTTTTAAAGATTCCATATTAATTCCTCCGAGCATAAGTGCAAATAAAGGGTGCTAATTATCTTCAAGTGCCTTTAAACCTTTTGCCGAAATTTCCCAAATTCCATCCGGTGAATTTTTCTTCATCAAACCTTCTTTGTTAACGAGACTATTTCTGCACCATTGAGCTGTGTTTCGCCATCGTAACTCGTGCGGTTCGGAGGGTAGCTTCTGGTAATCATACTCATTCAGTATATTCTTCATTTTGCTTTCAACCCTTTCAAGCACGTCGTTCATACGGGCCGAGCCTCCCAATTCTTTGAGTGATTGTAAAATGGGTATCCGATAAGCTTTTTCGCTGGTCCGTAAGCCTCTTTTTAATTTCGTAGTTACTACTCTCTTTGTTACACGCTTGTTTGGCGTTTTGCGAGGCCTTTTTTGTATGGGGAATTGCTCCCACTCCGCCTGGAGATCTTTAACTTTCTCATGAAATTCCGTGAGCCTTGTTGCTTCCTCTATGATATTTTTAGCTTTTGTATAGTCACCTTTTTGAAATGCCTCGGCCCCATCCTTGTTAAGCAAATTCGTAACCATCTCGACTTCCTCAAGGAGAATTTCAAAGGCTACATGTACCTCATTTGTTTCCATAAAGCCCCCCTTGTTTTTAGTTTAAACTCATGAATGGTCAACTATATTTTCGGATAGCAGTGCTGTCGCTTTCCAATTTGCCTTCACGAATAAGGCCGTTTATGAGCGAACGTGCCGTTTCATCGATAGCAGGTCCCGTTCTTCTGAAACCCATCCAGCGGGCGAATGATCGTATGGCATCCTTACGTTCTATCCATGAACTCCCCTGGAGTGAAGAAAGAAACTGGTCTTTTAAGAAATTACGATCGTATTCTTCTATGGTGCGTACAAACAATTGTAGGACACCGCCTTCGTTGCTGATGATCCCACGTCTCACAGCAGTGCGCAACGCATTGTCGAGCTCTTCGTAGATTCTTGTCCCCGTACGTTGATACCCTAAGTCACGGGCCAGTTCGTTGATCGTTGCTTCACGTTCTCGTTCTTCGCCATTGCTAAATTCTTGCCGGATCAGGCAAATAAGATCTTCCCTGTCCAGTTCATCTGAATCAGGACGTGTCGTGGCCAGATCGGGCGACTCTGCGAATCTGTGCTTGGGTTCTTCGGATTTGTCTGTTTTTGTGACAAATATTGAATCGCCTTGGTGAGGAGACGCCACCTGTTTTGAGGACTTAGTGCCGTCGTCAGTGCCAGATGGTTCTTGCTTCACACCTATAATCTCACTATCTCCCTGGGTAAAAGCATTGTACCATCCACCATGCTCTTCGATAACCTCGTCTATTTCTGACATGATGCGGATAGTTTCAGAGAGTGCAACTACAATCTTCTGATAGTGTTCAATGTCGTCGTTCGAGAGGGTCCGGCCCTTTCGATCTTTGAGCCACTTTTCGCAGACCTGGTAGCCGCCGATGTGGAAGTTCCAGACGTTCTCCGGAACGTTACTAAAGCCTTCGGTCTGGGTCTTGTCAATCCAGACGGTCTCTTTGGAATACGCAACCTTCTCAATCTCCGGGGCTTTGCCGCCGATCCACTTGGTGATGTGCTTGTTGAGCTTCGGCGATTCCATCAGGTGCAGGGCGACGAGTTCGCCGCCGAGGCGAATTAGCCGCTCAACCAAATGGCTGTTCACCGGGACCGGCAACCTCGGGAAACCGACTTTCAGCGCGGTCACGTAGTGTCGCCTGAAATGAGGAGACCACCATATTGAATACGCAACGCGCAAAAATGTCTCCCACTCGGGCGGGCTGGTCACTTCATGTCCGCTGATTCGTGATAGAACTTGCTGCGGCAAGTTAAGTTCTTCACGTGCGAACAGATGCTGCGAATGCCCATCTTCCGCGACCCGCAACAGTTGCATCGGAACGAGGTACGTGCCTCCGCGATTACTGTAGAACGTTCGCTCGTCAATCAGATCTCTCGTCACCCCAAAGTGCGAATACTCTGGCACGTCTTGAAATACTTGGCGCATCAGAATGAGGCCGACATTCTCTCTGCCTGGTGACAACATGTGCTGCATCGCTTGATACCTGGCTCGTCCAAGAGCCTGCACATCGTAATAGATAAAACGGAGATCAAAGGGCCGGTAGAGAATGCGCCGAATCTTTTCATTTGTGAATCTTAGGCCCTGCAGTTTGGCAACCGACCAGCCAGATGATGCTCCAAGCCCGTGTTTCTGGGCAACTTGCTGAGAACTGTATTGGGCAAAGTCCCGCAACACCGCACGCATACGATCCTCAAGCTCTTGGCGCGTGAAGGCTATAAATAGTGCATCCTGCTTTGTCTGAATCCCATATGCCACAACAGAGGCGCTCTCTGCTGGGCAGAGCCACATGCTGTACTCCAGCGTCTGGCTCGCCCGAAGGCTAGTGAACATGAAGTGTGGCGGCAGCACATCGACATGCGTGAACCCAGCTGCAGTTGTGCAAGCAAGCAGTATCTTATACTTAACCTCCCTGGTTCCAAACAGGTGTTGCTGAGATACCTGGCAGGTGCCGTCTCCCGGAATGCGGCACATTACTATGATGCCGACACCTTGCTTAATGTCGAACACATTGCCATCAGGGGTGCCGCCTGCCGTCGTTTCTTTCGCTGACACGTTCCCGTGGAGATCCAACACCCGCAGTGTGGAGTAAAAGTTGAACAAGTGTTCGCGCATACGGCGGTGGGTGAGACCATCAAAATAGACGTTGTTTGTTATCAGACCCGCGACGCCAGTTCCGCTGAGTTCGTGCTGGTGCTGACTAAAGCGAATGAACTTTATGAAGTCATCGTCTAGGTTGATCTTCTTCTCATTCAGGTCGCGCTTGTAGCTTTCCAGCAATGTCAGGATGAACGAGATCTTGTTCAGCTGACCGAAGTTGGAATACGGAGGATTGCCAATGATCACCGTGAACCTCTTACCCCTTTTCACTCGATTTACTGCCGCCGCCTCGTGCGCCAGCGCCGGGAATATACCTTCCAAGACGCCCTGCTTGTCATCTCCCGCGGGTTCCAGCGAGTTGGTCAGGTAGATGTGGGCGCGGTCCTTATACATGAATTGGTAATCGGGCTGGCCGAGGCGGGCGTTGATCTCCTGGAGTTTCAGTGCCAGTTTCATGTGAGCGATTGTGTACGGGGCCATCATCAGTTCGTAGCCGTAGAGGCGCGGGAGCAGGTTCTTCGGGACGTACTCGTTCCAAAGCTTGGAAATCTCGGCGGGCTTCTTTCCGAGATCTACCCACTTCTTCTGTAGGTGGGTGAAGATGACTTCGATGACCTCGACGAGGAAGGTTGCCGTGCCGGTGGCGGGGTCGAGGATCAATACGAAGGGGTAGTCGGGCTTCGCACCGTCGGGGATCTTCAGATCCTTGATGCGTTTTGTCATCTCGCCCCAGGTGGTAGTGTCGGCGAGGCCGTCTTCGAGGCCGAACTCGGTCTGCAAGAGCTCGTGGACGCTACGGACGATGTAGGAGACAACGGGCTGCGGGGTGAAAAACACGCCGCGCTGAACCTTCTTCTTCTTGTCGTACGCCTTCAGGAAGTGCTCGTAGAAGTGGATGACGGGGTCTTCGTTGCGTGTCCGGTTCCCGAAGTCGGACTTTACAGCTTCGGCGTTGGCCTGATTCAGCAGGTCAACCACATCCTGAATGCCGAGTTCGTCAAAGTCGAAGGCGCCCTTCTTGCGGCCGGCCACAGCGAGCAGTTCCGCCAGTAGTTCCCGCAGGAAGGGGTTAGTCGGCGGGATCATCTCCACGAGGCTCTTGATGGAGATGCCGCCCTTGCTGGAGAACCGGGCGGCGAGCAAGCCGTAGGAGATGGTCTGGGCGATCACGTCGGCGAAGTCGTCTTCGCTCAGGTCATGGATAAGGGCGGTCTTGAACGCCCCGTAGAGCCGGCGCATAGGGCCGCGGTCGGATTCGCGGGAGAGGATGGCGTCGGCCCGTTTACGGATCGAGATGGCCAACTTGGCAAGTTCCTCCACAAGTTCCTGGGTGGTGCTGATGACTTCCCGATGCCGGAGAGTAAAGACGCCTGCCCATTGGTCGCGCCAGGCCGCGAGGTTCTCAGGGTTCACCGGCCAGCGTAGCTTCTCGTTCAGGGTGCGGTGTGCGTCGGCAAGGTGCAGGACGGTGTCGCCGCCGTCCCATCCGAGAACCTTGAGGACAGGCAGGTCAAAGGCGCTGTCGGCGTCCTGTGCGAAGTGGGCGAAGGTGATGGCTCGGTCATGCTCCTCGCCGTAGGCGGAGATAAAAAGGAGATCATTAAGGTGCCAAGATACCCTGTCAGTTCGACGAGAAGAGGCACGTTTCTTTACAACAAGCTGGCTAAGAATGCGGCGGAGAACAACTACAGGAAGGCGCTTTGGCTCAAACTTGATAAAGAATATTCCCCACGGCTGGTTTGTCACCAATGGCCGAAGCTGTTTTATTTCATCTATCTTTGCGGCTGTCTTGGGGTCAAGACCCAGTTCTTCAGGCTCATAGTCAAAGGTCATTTCCTCAAAATCCTCAACTTCTATCGGCCAGTCAAGTTCGTCACGAAGGTATTTGATCAGCGATGGAAATGTTCTGATTGCTCGAAGCCTTTCAATATCTGGTGCGCTCACGGAACCTCCTAACTTAGTTCCATCCAGGTTTTGAGGATTGGACGAATACCGATAGGGGCATTTACTCGTTTTAGGTAAGTATTCTTGATGTGCTTCTCTATCTTCATCCGTATTTCGGATAGTGTTTTCTGTTCTATTGAACAATGACGGTTAGTGTCAGGCTCTGATCGTATAACGTCGACGATCTCTGAAGGTTCATCAAAGATCTTTTCATCGCTGAGACGGTAAAGATACCATTTTGTTTCACCAGCTTCTTCTGTCCATAAGGGTTCACCATCGGGTTTTACATCAGAATAGTCAGGCCGGGGTATCCTGTAACAGAAGAAGACAGCCTGCACCCCTTTGGACGGATGCTCTTTACCTGTGAATACCCTACCCGGAAGCACCTTGAGCTGTCCTTCTAACTCCTGATGGTCCTTGAGAAGCTTCTGATATTCCAGATGCATCTTTTCGATAGATGTCGTTGTCCCTTCGTAGGACTGATTAAAAACCCTTAAGGCCTCAAAATGGTCGTCCGGGGTAATCAGTTTCTTGCCTTCTATACCAAGAGTTTCAGAGATAAGCAGCGTTTTATTCGAGACCTTTTTATATAGCCCCAGAAGAATTTCCAACTCGCCGGGAGGCAGAAAGTTCCAGTACATGATCTTTCCGCGAAGACCTTTCTGTTCCGGATGATCTGCGATTATCATTGCTTCTACTACAGGGTCCATTCTCCGGTCAACACGGCCGATCCTCTGCATAAGTCGTACAGGGTTCCAGTGAAGGTCGTAGTTGATAAGCCGCGTTGCATCCTGAAGGTTTAGGCCTTCTGAAAGGACGTCTGTTGAGATAAGGATCCTGATCTCTTTACTGTTCTCGCTTGTCAATTGTGGACTTGACGAATCGTTATAATAAGGGGCAAACCGCTTGATGATGTCTCCCCGATTCTTCTTCGTCCCGCTATCTATCTGGTCTGCACCATCGACACCTGCCTCTTGAAGCTGTCTGATAAGATACCGCGCCGTTTCTGCGAACTCAGTAAAGATAAGGACCTTCTGCTTCTTTAATACGGGATCACCCTTCAGGAGCCTGATCAATGCCTTCAATTTATCATCATGCTGTGGCTTAAATTTTTTCAGTTCAACAAAAAACAACACTATCTGATCAAGATCGATGTAGGTATCGGCAATGATTTCCTCCACCTTGTAATCTTCACGGTTAAGGAACTCGATGTCTTCCAGCATCTCTTCGTTAATAATATCTTCATCCCCCTCATCTTCCTCTTCCTCGCCTATGCACTCATACTGACGGTTTTTAATATACTCGATTAATTCGGCGTGCTGCCGCAGCCAGCGGTCAAGGCGCTGCTTTTCCGAGTGGGTCTCGCTATGCTTGGTGATCCAAGCAAGGAGCTTAACCAGCAACCTTCCGCAGGAGCGCTCAAAGGCATAGGCGGAGCTTTCAAACCGCTTGAGAAACTGGATTCGTATGAGGCCAACGACCTGCTTTTGTCGGCCTTCAAGAAAGGGGTCAATCTCTTTATCTGGCCCTTTGTAGTATGCCAAGGGGTAGTAAATACCAAGAACAAAGAGAGACTTTTCTTTGGAGAATGCTTTCTCAAATATATCGAGCAGCCGGCTATAAGTTTTTTTGATCGAGTAGTCCGCCACCATTGGCGGCTCACGGGTGGGAAATAGGGTGATAGCGCTGCCTTGCTGGGCCTGACTCTCTTTTACATAGGCCCGACTTCGCTGCACAACGAGAGAACGGAACAGGTTATCACTGAAAAGGATTTCCTCGGCTTCGGCAAGGTTCGTTTCTACAGAAGGAGAGTCAACGCCGGCTTGCAGGACATGTTTTTTCAGGTCCCTGTCCATCTTGATGAAATGGCCCCGAAGAGAATTAATTCCCAGCATGGTCCGAAAATAGCCGTCATTTTGCTGTGAAAAGAGCTCCACCATGTGACGGAAGTCGTCGAGGCTGTTGTTAATAGGGGTTGCCGTGAGCAAGAATAGCTGCTTTGATCCAAGTGTCCCGCTGACAAGATCATAGAACTGCCAGTAACGTGATGGTTTCCTTTCGTCTATCCCTTTCATACCGGGATTTCGGAAGTGGTGTGCCTCATCAATGATAAATACGTCAGCCAAATCTTTGATCCGTTCAAAGCGGTACGGAAAATCACCACCGCGGCCAAGATCCGTATGGTTGAAAATAACGAGGTTGCTAAAATCTCCCCCTCGAACCCCTCCAATATGCGACAGGTATCGACGGATAGCTCGCTCCCACACATCTACTCTCGCCGTCTTGGGAACAAACAACGCGACGCGCTTGCGGTCATGCATGATAAGCCGCTCGATGGCCATCAGGCCTATGTAAGTTTTTCCAAGGCCTACTCCGTCGCAGAGAAACGCCCCGCCATACTGCCTGGCTATCTTCATGAGGTTCTGATAGCCTTCTTTCTGGTACTGATCGAGGATAGGATACATCTTTGATTCTGCCTGTTCCCATTCAGAGGTGGTGATTTCATGACCCTTGAAAAACTCCTGGAGGGTTTTAACATAAACGATAAACGGGGAGTATTCACGGGTATGACGCTCTATGATTTTGAGGATGTCGTCTGTGATCTCATCGGCCTCGTCCCAGTGTTTTTTATACCAATCCTGGAGAAGCTCAACTTCCCGCCGAATTTGGATATTGAGCTCTACGTTATCTGTTAGGCCAGGATAAGTAAAATTGCTTGATCCAACAAGGGCAACAGGCCCTATGACTGCATGTTTTGCATGAGTAATATATGCCTTGGCGTGAAACTTTTCTTTGGTATAGATACGACATTCTATTTGTTTTTTCTTGATAGCTTCTGCAATGGCAGGGACACCGGTAAGAAAATCGTTACTCTCTTTCTCCTTTTCAATACTGTTATCGAGTATCTGCTTGGCTGTTTCGATACCCGCGAGGAGTGCCTTCTTGGTCCGCCTTGATACCTCATCGCCCATTAAGATGCGAAGTTTTTCGAGTTTTTGCCATTTTCCGTCAAGAGCCAGAAGTGACCCTATCTCAAAAAATCCTGTGGCAACATCAAAGGCATGAGAGAGCTCTGCCCATTCTGCAAGGTAGTTTCTTACCTTCCAGTCTGTGTCACTGTTGTCGACGATAAAAAGTTCGCCGCCTTGACGTTTAGGGTCTTCTTTCGTTTCCTTTTCCATATGACATTATTGTTATTCTTTCAGTTTTTTCTGCTGCACGAATTGTTCCCCACCAATAACTTCACAACAATATCGGTTAAAACGAATACGCATATCTCGTTCATCTGGTTAAAAAACCAAGGTAACGAGCGAACCTGTCCTGCCCTAATCAATTCTTGTCGAAATTACCCCACCAGTTGCTACAAAACCATTCTATCCCTATGAAATCAAAAATACAAATATTATTTTATATACTTACCTGAATATGCTGACAACGGGGTGTCAGAGATGCCCGCCAGACACCAAAATTAAGATGTAAGGAAGTACCGCTGGTAGTATAATGTCTGTTAGGCATTAAAAATGCTGGACGAAAACGACGTGATAGAAATACTGTCGGCTTACCTCAAACAGGAAGGATATGAGGTACTCCAGGCGCTTCACACAACAGAGAAAGGTATTGACCTGATAGCTCACAAGCCTGGCATGATCGGTCGCTTGTTTGTTGAAGCCAAAGGCGGTACAAGCTCTCGGGAGGGAAGTAATCGTTTTGGAAAGCCTTATACAAAGAACCAAGTCTTTGACCGCGTCTCGAAAGGTTTCTATAGTGTTGTACGGTTGTGTGCCGAGCATCCTAAACCAGATGAAGTAGCCTTTGTAGGACCCGATACTACGTGGTTTCGTGAATACCTTCAGCCAATAATACCAACCGCTCAACAACTTGGTATCCAGATCTTCCTCGTCTCAGAGGACAGGAGTGTCAGTCGTTTTTTAAAAAAAATAGGCTAAACACGCCGAAAGGAGTACAGGATGTGGCTCTACACTATTCACGGATTTTATAGTGTTGTACAAAAGCCTAACGACAAAGAACTCACCATACGTGCCCGCGTTCGGGCAGACCTCGAGAGGCTTAAAATTCACTATCTACCACTACTTTCTGAGATTACCGAAAGCGATGATTCCGACTACCGATACCGGGCAACATCAACCCATGTGGCATTCGCAAACGCACTGTATCATATTGCCCAAGATATTGAATATGACAATTTCAAAAATACCGTAGCAACACGGCAGGGGCCGGAACGTGCAAAGATCTATAACAGCATATGGTCCTCTACCACGCTTCTCAGTATGTTGAAAGACGAACTATCGGAAAACAACAAAAACAGTATTCCTTATGGATTTTCGCCAACGACATCACAGCGCATCATGATGCGGGCCCTTTACCAGACTCACATTGATGAACCTATGTATACCTGGCGGTGTATGCCATTCTATGCTGCTGCAGAAAAACTTGGAATAGCAAAACGAGAAAGCAATACTCACAACATCTCACCCGAGAAATACGCCAAAGCGCTTTACCATGACGGTTACAATAAGGATTGGATCAAAGAACCGCTGACCAAGAGTGAGTGGAAAGAGCTCTTCCGAATATTTGTCTATCTATTCCTCTATGATGAAACAACAGTTAATAACACAGCACACGAACTTAAAGAAGAAAATTGACGGCCAACACGATTAATTCCGTCAAGCACCGGTCGGTGATTGACAGGGTGGAATTGGTAAATTAGTTCTTCCTCCTACCGTTAATCTCTGCAAAAATGCTTGTTTCAATCCGCATTCGTGGACAAATTATCCAGAAAAACCAACGAAGGTTTTTACTGATCTTGCAGGCTAATAACCATATTTTCTGAAAAAGTGTATTTTTTATTATTCAATCGCTCAGGGTTGTATTCCCCGCCGCTTGCGGCGTAAAGTAGTTATGTGAGCGAATACATCCATAAGAGCCATAATGTTACGGTACTGATATACCATCTTGTTTTTCCGGCAAAGTACAGACGTGCCGTGTTCGATGAAGATGTAGACGTGGTCATGAAGAATGTGTGCATAGAGATTGAGGACCGATACCAGTTGAAATTCCTGGAGATTGGTACAGACAAGGACCACGTGCGCTTCCTCGTCCAGTCCGTCCCGACATACACAGTAGCCAAGGTGGTATCTACGATCAAGAGCCTCACCGCAAGAGAAATCTTCAAACGATGCCCACAGGTGAAGAAAAAACTTTGGGGAGGAGAATTCTGGACGGATAGATACTTCGCCGGTACCGTCGGCAAACATGGTAGCGAGAATACGATAGCCACGTACGTCAAGCAGCAGGGGAAGGTGTATCGTATGCTTCACGAAGACCGTCAGCTACGGCTTTTTTAATACCCCGCTGCTTGCGGCGGGGTAGTTTATTAATTTCAATCATATTTATAATGGCGTTTTTTCAGTAGCATACGGTATGATATTGAAAAGTCGGAAAAAACCAAATTGGTATACTAATTGTTCGGTAGATCACATCGAACATCAAAAACATAGGGGGTCTCCATGTTCAAGAAAGCAGTTTTCCCCGGGAAGTACATTCAAGGCATCGGCGCTATAGGCGAATTGCCCGCACTGATAAATTTTCTCGGCAGACAGGGGCTGATACTGGCCTCGCCGTCGGTGAATGACAAGGTGCTTCCGGGATGCGATGTCGATTGGTGCGACTGCGCCATCCCCATTGAAGTGTTCAACGGGGAGTGTTGCGAAAATGAGTTGAGCCGGTTGTTAACCACTATCACGAAAAAGCATGTGGATGTTCTTGTCGGCATGGGAGGAGGCAAGACAATTGACACGGCGAAAATTGCCGCTGACCGGGCGAGCATACCGGTGATCATCGTTCCTACGATCGCTTCGACCGATGCTCCGTGCAGCGGATGCGCCGTACTGTACTCAAACGACAGGATTTTCGATTCCGTGTGCTATCAAAAGGCAAACCCGGCGGCGGTCCTTGTTGACACGGGCATTATTGCTGCGGCCCCGACACGGTTTCTGGTGGCCGGGATGGGAGACGCGCTCTCAACGTGGTTCGAGGCCAGATCCTGCGAACGCACCCAATCGGCGAACGAATGTGGCGGGTATGGCACAACAGCAGGGTATGCCATCGCCAAACTCTGTTATGAAACCCTACTGAGCCATGGCCCGGCCGCTAAACTCGCCAGCGAGCGACACATTGTCACGCCGGCGTTGGACCGCATTGTCGAGGCGAACATTCTACTGAGCGGAATCGGGTTTGAGAGCGCCGGGTTGGCAGCAGCCCACTCCATTCATAACGGTCTCACGGCCTTGGCGGCAACCCATTCATTCTACCACGGCGAAAAAGTCGCCTTCGGCGTTTTAGCCGGCCTCCAACTTGCTGACGCGCCGCCGGAGGAGGTCGCGACTGTCTCCTCGTTCTGTGAGGAAATTGGCTTGCCGACCACGCTTGCGGACATCGGCCTTGGGAATGCAGACCGGGGGCAACTGATGCAGGTGGCTGAAAAGGCCTGCGCTACAGGCCAGCCCGTCCATCACGAAGCGGGCGTAATCACGCCCGGAAAAGTCCTCAATGCCATGATTGCAGCGGATGCCATCGGTCAAGCGAGAAAATGTCGCCGAGCGAACTGCCAATCGGGAGAACATTGACTGGAAGGAGCCGTATTCCTGCAGGACGGTATTTTGCCATGTGTTAAGAACGGAAAGACCAGAAACGAATGGACCGAACAGCCGCTTCAACCGGATGACAATTCACACAGGTTAAGCGTGTGCGTTATGCTCCGTTTCAATCCGTAATTCTTAGAATATCATTTCAATAAGACTATTGAATTGTAGGTGACATGCACGACCACTCGGTTCCTTCCTGTAATCGATCGTCGGACAAATCAAAAAATATGCTATGTTTCATGCGGTAATTCATTCATCTCGTCTTGTTACACAAAAAGACACAAAAAGTATATTGGATTTGGATTTTGTTGCGCAATATCAGCAAAAACCATTTAACAGATATTTTTATGCTGCATTTTATAGAAAATACAGGAATATTTTGTTTGTTTTTTCTTTTGCTTAATATATCATCTAAGGAAATAACAAGTTGGCATATTAAGTGTTATGCGCAAAGGAAGAGAAGATGGACCTAAAAGCATTGCGAAGACTGAATTTTGACGGGATCATGCAAGTCGGCGTTCCAGATGTTGAATCCTACACCTTCGATGAATATCGGAAGAACGGATACGAACACAAACCGCTGCGAGGGTACTGCATCTCCTGCGAGAGGAAGAACATCAACACCTCTGCCGAAGACGAGAGCTACGTGCTCACGAATATCTCACACGGTGCACATTCTTCAGACTTCTTCCTTGCCCTTAAAGAGAAGTACGGCATATCTGGCTGGCATCAAGAACCCGTAATCTTTGTCTACGAATCTCCCAGCCTTGGCTATGACATCTACCAAGAGGTGCCATTTGAGCAATTCAAGAAGCATCCCGCCAAAGAATGGTACTGGATTCACGAAGACCAAGATCCTGTGAAATACCCCGCATGTTTCTCTGGTGGCCAATATGGAGGATTCGTCCTTAGCGCCATTCTGACGTTCAAACTTGCCAACGTCTACATGACAAACCTTGTGAAATGCGGTCTGAACAACAAGGATGGCAAGTTCCAGGGCCTTGGGTCTTACAGGGAGGAGTGCGTCAGAAATTGCTACGAGGAAGTGCTTTCGAAAGAGCTTAATATCATCAAGCCCAAAGTTGTCTTCGCGGTCGGGTCAGCAGTTGCCTATTGGATGTCCAATCTGACTGGAGGCAACTCCTTCATTCAGCAACTTCCTCATCCAGCCGGAAAAAGGCGGGGTTTCCGTGACGAACACTATAAGGCACTTTATTTTTGGCTGACTGTGCACGCTCTGCACAAAGCTGGCGTAGTTCCCGTTGAGGAGGGAAGCCAGTTAGCACGTACTTATTTGGAGAATTACGAGTCAGAATAGGCATGCTCGCATAACCATCGGCTGCACTGGATCGCCGAAAAAGCCGGCTCCCAGTGAGCCGTATGTTAGACGAGAGATACTATGACGAATCGAAACGCACTCAAATGCAATGAATGTGGAACAGGGACCGTTACAAGAACCGCGATTGGACACGGAGATTACCAGGAATTTGCCTTCCCGTGTCCGGGCTGCGGTATTGAGATCAGGTTCGGAATGAACCTCTATCCGAACGAAGCCCGTTGGGAATATGTCAAGATCGTTAACGCAACGTGGGTCGATTCGGAAGATGGGATCACGAATGAAATCAAGCTCGACGGAGAAAGCCTCATCCCTGTCCACGACAAAGACTTCTTAATGCCCTTCATGAAGACAGTCTTCTTGGCCAAAGATAGGGAAACGTTTATGGGACATCAGGGTCTTCGTTTCGTGGCGACCACGAGCATTTGGCCTATGATAGAGAAGATACTGCATTACCACGAAAATGGAAACACAAGTCTTCTCACAAAATCTTTGAAAGAGGTTGGTTATGAGGCAAGCCTTGATACCGAGAAAGATTTTGCTTCTGCGCTAATATGGGTATTTGACAGGTATGGTGTATTCTTCCGAATGAGAAGAGACGGCGACGAACAAACCGTCAGGCAGAGAATCAACTTGGCGGAGTCTATTGAGACGAAAGGCGTCAGGGACTTCTATGCTCTGTTGAATTCGTCCGGCAAGCTCGATCAGTTGTTTCGCCAAGCAAATGCCATCAGGAAGAGCTGGGCACGGCTCTATTCCTTCCTGTTTCCTATTTTCAATTTGTATTATTGGGACAGCAAGAACCACAATTTGACCGACTACACTCTGTGTCAGAAGCGATTCGACGAGACCAAGCAGTTCTACGTGGACTGCTTCGAGACCTTTTGTCGGTTTTCAAATCTCTCGGCAGCCTTGGAAGGATTTATCTTTCTTGGGCAAGCATGCGTACCCAAAAAAACCGGTTCAATGACCTTTGAAGAATATGAGGGCTTGCCCAACGGGTCAAAACCTAACATCCTCAAGAACCTCAGTGCAATTGCAGGCATTTTCGTTCCGTATATAGATTCAAAGCTTCGTAACGGTGTCGGCCATCATTCAGCCCGTTACGTCGTCAAGTCTGACACTATAAGTTACATCAATCACGGCAAAAAAGGAGATCAAGAGTTCTCCATCCCCTATATCTCCTTCTGCGAAAAGGTGGTTCAGCTTTATGTTCAGCTTGAAACTGTATTCTTCTATTGGGCAGCCGCTTACGGTCGAAGTCATGGAATCGAGGGAAAAATCGTCTAACGACGGCATGAACCCGATCGTGTCCCTGTCGGGCCACTCCGGGTTATGCCGAGTGTTAGACGAAGGAGGACAGGATCAATGAGAACGAGGCTTCTGTTCTATGCAGTCTTAATTTTGGCTTTTTTTGTGGGGCGGCCAGTATTCGCGCAAAGTAATATAAACAATTCTCATCAAAAGACCTCAACCCCACCAGACGCTCGTTACGATGTCATCCAATCACAATTGGCAGCGAAGTGGACATTTCGCTTGGACCGGTTTACGGGAAGAGTTTGGCAGTTGGTTAAAACACGGAATGACGAGAATACATGGGAGGCAATGATAGTCGAACGTCTTCCGGCAATCACCAATCCGAACAAATCGCGATTCCTTATATTCACGTCTGGTTTAGCAGCTCGGCATACTTTCTTAATGGATTCGCAGTCAGGAAAGACGTGGATTGTGACGGCTGTTGAAGTCCCCTTGGGCGAAGGGAAGACCGAAACGATAAATGTTTGGAAACCTTTCAAAGAATGAAGCTCCATGCAAAGAATCGGGGAATTATGCGTGCAGGAGTACTGATTATCGGTTCGTTGCTGTGGGACGAAGGGCCCGAGAGAGACGTATGGCGGCAGACGCGTCTTCGAATTGAAAACGCGGTGCATGTCAGAGCGCCTATTCGTTACGGCAGGCTATCGCAGTCCAGAGGAAACACGTTTACGATGGTTTTTTCCTCCAGCGGGCAGCTGGGGCAAGCGGTCTTGGCGCCATGCATAAGGGAAGTTTCCAGTATCGCTGCGCTTGTGAGTGAGGCAAAGAAACTTTGGAGAGCAGAGCAACCGAATGCGCCGAGGGAGAGTATTGGCGCCCCATGGGGCTGTGTCGGTGTCCTGTTCGATCCCCACATCGACCGAGTCGACTGTGTTAAAGCCTGGGCTGACTACTTTCACAGGAACAAGGTGTCTCCAATTCATCCAGTGGATAGAGACGGCATGCTTCGGATCCCATGGCCAGCGCCTTCAACTGATAATAGGACAGATAACATAGACATTATTCTCGCGACCGCGACCCGGGCTGAAACTGAGCACCCAAGTCCCGAGGAGATCGCCAGCGCATGGATAAAGCAGGAAATGGGTTACGAACGCTATTTCTTTGAGAATATTCAGCATGGCATCCGAACGCCTGATGACCTTCTGGTATGGAAAAAAATTGAGAATGCATGTCCATCTTGGCTAAGCAAACCGGAATACGCGGAGACGGCAGTGGCTTTGCGCGGAGAGTCAAGATGAAAGCGTCTAACGAGTCGCTGCACCCGATCGCCCAAAAAGCAGGCTCCGGATGAGCTATTTGTTAGGTGAAAGATGGACAATGCAGAAGAGAAGGAAATAATAGCAAGGATAAAGGAGGCAATTTCCCGGAGCAGAGGATATGCTGATCATTTCTCTTGGCCTTTAGATCGAGATTTAGAGGAGTACGGTATTGCCCAAACTCTCACAGAGTCTTTGAATGATAGCGGACAGCTTTTTTTCAAGAGGGATAGCCTTAAGAGCCGTGGTCGAGGCAATGATCCTCCTGACTGTGAAGCAGAAGATTTGAAGGGAAACCATATAGGAATTGAAGTTACAGAATTGGTTGATCCTCTGGCCATAGAAAACTTGAAGAAAACAGGGACATATGAGTGGGCCGAATGGGACCAAGCGAAGCTTATCCGGGCAATCCAAAACAGGCTGAGCGCAAAAGATAATCCCGCAAATATCAAGGGCGGGCCATACAGCGTCTATGTGGTTATTGTTCACACTGATGAGCCATATTTGAATAAGACATTCGTTACTGCACAGTTGTCCAGCATTAGTTTTAAGCATAATCAGCTGATTAACCGAGCGTTCTTGCTCCTTTCCTATGATCCAGAGGTAAAGGCTTATCCTTATATTGAACTGGAATTCAGCACTTAAACACTTGATCGAGCCGACCCCTTACAGTCGTGGCTCATCATGGCGTTGAGCCTGTAGAAAAAGGCAATTTGGCTAAAAGGTGTTTCAATGATATGAGGTAGTTAAGAGACATAAAAAGGTCATTTTTTGGTTTTTTCTACAGGCTCGTTAGGCACGTAAAGAAAAACAAATGTTTCGTCCCGTAATTTTCACCGACATGTTCGTAGATGGGATCAACCTTCGTAGGTGTGACAGACAGCCGTGAGATCCTTCCTGTAGTAAATAAAATGGCAAAAATACAGTGTACAAGTATTGCAAGTGGCAATCCAGTAATATTAAGGAAGTACTACAATCTTGAAGAATTCTTCTGCCAAGTTAGGATCAAGTTTTTTCAGCTTCCGATAAACCTCCATTACCCGCTGGTGCTGACCGGCCATTCTATAACAAAGGCCGAGATTGCGCCAGGCAGACGTATATTCCGGGTCGATGCTCAGGGCCTTCTGGTAGCACTCAATCGCCCGGGAGGTCTGGCCTGATTCTCCGTAGGCATTGCCGAGATTGTACCAGGCAAGCGTATCTTCCGGGTCGATGCTCAGGGCCTTCTGGTAGTACTTAATCGCCCGGGAGGTCTGGCCTGATTTTCCGTAGGCAGCGCCGAGATTGACCCAGGCATCCGTATCTTCCGGGTCGATGCTCAGGGCCTTCTGGTAGCACTCAATCGCCCGGGAGGTCTGGCCTGATTCTTCGTAGGCAAGGCCGAGATTGTACCAGGCAGACGTCTTTTCCGGGTCGATGCTCAGGGCCTTCTGGAAGCACTCAATCGCCCGGGAGGTCTGGCCTGATTCTACGTAGGCAACGCCGAGATTGTCCCAGGCATCCGTACATTCCGGGTCGATGCTCAGGGCCTTCTGGAAGCACTCAATCGCCCGGGAGGTCTGGCCTGATTCTCCGTAGGCAAAGCCGAGAAAAAACCATGAAAAAGCATTTTTCGGTTCTGCCGATGTCCAGCGCCGACAGTGGGCGATCATTCCGGGCAAGTCTTTTCTCTTCTCCAACTCAATTGCTTTGTTGATCCAGACTACGGCACTGGTTGCTGGCTTGGAGACTTTCGCATGTCTTTTGGAAAGTTCACCGATCCATTCCACCGGAAGGGCAAAGTTGAGGTTCTGCCCCTTTGCGAGATAG
>Ga0302252_1000591_pt1 | contig 29324 bp, 29 predicted proteins | sample AAG_RA_Leu_MG_FD_193511 | JGI IMG/M metagenome (GOLD analysis project Ga0302252, IMG submission 193511) | Enriched activated sludge microbial communities from anaerobic digester in WTTP, New Holstein, Wisconsin, United States - AAG_RA_Leu | ecosystem: Engineered > Bioreactor > Anaerobic >... | reverse complement strand
CCTCCCGTGTCTTCTCTTCAGGATCCCGTGAGGTCATGCCCCGCCCCGGTACAGGCGGACGCGGATGAGGCCGGAGAGCATCCCGATCATGTCCCGCTTCTTCACCCGCGAGTCGCCCTTGTTCTGCCATTCAATGGGGATTTCGACGATTGTGTATCCTGCAGAACGAAGCCGCCAGAGAAGTTCCACATCGAATTCGAACCCATTGGATACCATCGATGACAGGACGGCATCCACCGCGGCTTTCCTGAAAACCTTGGCACCACACTGGGTGTCGTGATACGGGAGCCCGTACAGGACCCTCATAATCAGGTTGAATCCCCGGCTCTCCACCCGCCGCATCCACCCCTGGCGGACTGTAAGATTGGAGCCCGGAACCCAGCGGGACCCGATTGCACCGTCTGCAGAGTCCAGCGATGAGAAGAGGCGGAGCATCTCGCCAAGGGTGGTCGAACCGTCTGCATCGAAATACCCGACCAGCGGTGCCCGTGCCGCAGCAAGACCGGCCCGGACCCCCCCGCCTTTTCCCAGCCGGTGATCAAATTTAAGGCAGCGGATGATAAGGTCTGTGCGGCGGGCTGAGATTGTTTTCACAATCTCTGCGGTCCGGTCCGTTCCATCGCAGACAATGATGAGTTCTCCGTCAAACTCCCTGATGCTTTCAAGAAGCGGGGTGATCCGGGCCTCTTCGTTATAGGCGGGGATGACGAGACTATGGCGGGGTGCTGGTTCGGGAATCATGATTGTAACGCGTCAGGCCGGAATCCGTATCCGGCTGCGTATTCTGCAGCCGGTATGGTGCTCACGGAAAGGATCGTGGCAGGATAACCTGCATAATGGTTGGGAAAGATTCCCAATAACGTTAGTGGTAATCCAGCCATGTTCACTGCTCTACTGGTGCTTCGTGAGATGCTGGGAGAGCATCGTGCCCGGCCGGTATTTCTCCGCCATATCAAGTGCTATCTCACGAAGAGCGTTATGCTCGGTGAGGCAGCTTGTCGGAGGAGCTGATTTCCGGAGGATTGCCGATGTATTCTCGGTGATCTGGATCAGTTCCGTTGCAATGACCGCATTCAGCCAGATGAGGTCTGCAAGCATCTCTTTGGTTTCTGTGTCCTGCATAGAGGAGAGGTCGATCGTTGTGACTTATTAACCCGTCACCCTGCACAGGGTGAACCTGCACGAAAAAGGGGAATCTTAATCCCCGCCCGGCAAAAGATGCATAAGAAGACTATGAACTATCGCGAACGGATACAACAAAATGGCCGGTCAGCAAACCCCTTTTTCTGCCTGATGGGTATTGATGTCGTGAGTGCCGGTGACGGGAAGGCCGAACTTGCGATGCAGGTGCGGCCGGACATGTACAACGGTGTGGGCTGGCTCCAGGGCGGAATGCTTGTTGCCCTTGCCGATGAGGCGATGGCGCTTGCTATCTACACACAACTGTCTGATGGCGAGGGGATTGCCACCATCTCGGAATCTACCAGTTTCATCCGGGGTTCCCGCGAAGGTTCGATCATTGCGAGAGGACAGGTCATCCGGAAAGGACGGCGGGTAGCATTCTGCGAGGCCGAAGTGTGGGCAGAGGATCACGGGGAGAAGTCCCTGCTCTCGCGGACCTTGGCGGCATTTGCCGTAACAAAGGAAACGAAATAGCCGGAGAAGCCGGAACGAAGCAACAGGCACGACCGCAAAAGGTCAGAAAAAACAAAAAAAAATTAATCTTTCTTGCCGCTCTTTTTCAGTGAATCCTTCTTATCTGTTGGCGTACGGAATTTAACATACCAGACAACGATTCCGGCAGCAATGATCACGATGACGGCGAGGATGATGATCAGGGTTCCGGATTCTTTCTGGGCCGTAGCAAGCCCCTCTTTTGCCGAACTGCTCTCCGGGTCCAGGCAGAGGGCCTTGTTGTATGCCTCGACAGCGTCAACAGACCGTCCGGCCTTTACCAGAGCATCGCCCTTGTTGATCCAGCCCTTTTCGTATGCCGGGTTGATCATCACGGCCTGGGAATAGGCATCGACAGCCTCATTATACCGGCCCATTTTATAAAGGATGTAGCCCTTGTTGTTCCACATCCCGGTGCTGTTCTTGAACTGCACAAGCCCAGTATTGACGGTCGTAAGGGCTTCGTCATATTTTCCCAGGTCAGCAAGGGCGGCGGCCTTGTCCTTGTAGAGGTACATCAGCGTATCGCTCTGGCTTATCAGTGTCGTGTTCTCGGCAAGAGCCATGTCAAAGAGTGCGACAGCCCTGCCGTACTCTCCATTGCCGATGGCAACCTGTGCCATATTGAAATATTCTGTTGCAGGATCTGCACCTGTCGCAGCGGTAACCGGGGGGATTGCAAGTGCTGCAACCATGATCAGGATTGCAAGGGTCAGGAAATACCGGGTTTTCATGCCTCTTAATTTTCCTTTGTGCATACATGAACTTTCTTCCTTTACTGCCGGCCAAAGGGTCCGGGACACGGACGATTTCACGCCGCAGTACAATAACACTAATACGGATTATGAGCAACCTATACTGCAATCGGGGAGATCACGTGAAGTACATCATTGTTACCGGCGGTGTGATGAGCGGACTGGGCAAGGGGATCACGGCGGCATCCGTGGGCCGGATCCTGAAGAACCGGGGATACCGCGTCACCGCGGTCAAGATCGACCCTTACCTGAATATCGATGCCGGCACGATGAACCCGGCCCAGCACGGCGAGGTCTTCGTCTTAAAGGACGGGAGCGAAGTTGACCTCGACCTTGGCAACTACGAGCGGTTCCTTGACATCGAACTCACGGCTTCCCACAATATCACGACCGGCAAGGTGTACCGCACAGTGATCGAGAAAGAGCGCCGCGGGGATTTCCTGGGCGAGACCGTGCAGATCATCCCCCACATCACCGACCAGATCAAGGCATGCATCCGGCAGGCGGCCGAAGAGGAGTTCCCGGACGGGACAAAAGCGGAGATCTGCCTTGTCGAGGTCGGCGGCACTGTCGGCGACATCGAGAGCATGCCCTTCCTGGAAGCCATCCGCCAGATGCGAGGCGAGCTCCCCCAGCATGATTACATCCTGATCCACGTGACCCTGATCCCGGCAGACACAATGGGCGACATGAAAACCAAGCCCACCCAGCACTCGGTCAAGGCCTTGCGGGAACTGGGCCTCCACGCGGACATCATCGTGGGCCGGAGCGAGCACCCGATGAGCGCCAACACCAAGCGCAAGATCTCGGCGTTCTGCGACCTCCCCCAGAATGCGGTCATCTCGGCGGCAACCGCCCCGGACACCTATGCCGTGCCGATGGAGATGGAGAAGGAGGGCATTGCCGATGTCCTCTCCGCCCACCTCGGCCTTGACCGGAAGGATGCGGACACCTCGTGGTACCGGGTTGTCAACAAGGAGTACACGAACCGGGTCACGGTTGCTATCGTCAGCAAGTACGGCATCGAGGACGTGTATATCAGCATCAAGGAAGCGCTCAAGCATGCCGGCCGTGCCCTCTCCACTGAAGTGAAGATTGCGTGGCTGGATGCCGAGCGCTACGAACGCTGCTCCCTGAAAGACTATGACGGCATCCTGATTCCCGGCGGCTTTGGCAAACGCGGAATAGAGGGAAAGATCGAGGCAATCCAGTTCGCCCGCGAGAACAAGGTGCCCTTCCTCGGGCTCTGTCTTGGGTTCCAGCTGGCTACCGCTGAATACGCCCGGCATGTTGCGGGGATCGCCGATGCCACAAGTGAGGAGTTTGGCGAAGGCACCCACGTGATTGCCCTCCTGCCCGAGCAGGAAGGACTCCATGAACTGGGCGGAACGATGCGCCTGGGCAACTACACGGCCGACATCCGCGACGGGACCCTTGCCCGGAAACTCTATGGCGAGAAGCAGGTGATTGAGCGGCACCGGCACCGGTACGAGGTAAACCCGGAGTATATCGCGACACTGGAGAAGGCAGGGCTCGTCTTCTCGGCAACGAACAAGAACCGGATGGAGTGCCTGGAACTACCGGATCACCCGTTCTTCTTTGCCACCCAGTTCCACCCGGAGTTCAAGTCGAGGCCGACAAAACCATCGCCGCCCTACCTGGGCTTTGTCGAGGCATGCAGGGCAAACAAGCGGACGAAATAGGACGAAAAACCAAGAACAGGAGCAGAGAAAACCATGGTCAATACAGAAAAATTCATCGCAAAAGCGATCGAGGAGATACAAACCTCTGCGGGATCGGAGAAAGTCGTCATGGCCCTCTCGGGAGGCGTGGACAGTTCAGTCTGTGCCGCCCTCGCTGCCCGGGCTATCGGGGATAACCTCATCCCCATTTACATCGACACCGGCCTGATGCGGAAAGGCGAGACCGAGCGGATCCGGCAGGTATTCAGCAGCATCTCTCTCGATGTCGTGCAGGCTGAGGATGAGTTCCTGGGAGCACTGAAAGGGATCGTCGATCCCGAGGCAAAGCGCAAGGCGGTTGGCGAACGCTTCATCCGCGTCTTCGAGCGCGAAGCAAAGAAGAAGGGGGCAAAATGCCTCCTGCAGGGCACGATTTATCCCGACATCATCGAGAGCCAGGGCGGGATCAAGAGCCACCATAACGTGGGAGGGATGCCGACCCACATGGAATTCACGAAAGTAATCGAGCCGATCCGCGACCTGTACAAGGACGAAGTTCGCGACGTGGCAGGTGCGCTCGGCCTGCCAAAGGAGATCCAGCACCGCATGCCGTTCCCCGGCCCTGGTCTCTCGGTGAGAGTGATCGGCGAGGCAACGAAGGAGAAGATCGCCGTTGTCCGCGAAGCGAACTGGATTGTCGAGGATGAACTAGTGGAAAAATACCACCCCTGGCAGTGCTTTGCAGCCCTGCTCGGGCTCGGGACCGGTGTCAAGGGTGACAACCGGATCCACGGGTGGATCGTAGCGGTGAGAGCGGTCCACTCACGGGATGCGATGACTGCCGAACCGGTCAACATCCCGTTCGACCATCTCATGAAGATCGGATCAAGGATCACTGCCGACATCCCGAGTGTTGCCCGGGTTGTCTACGATGTAACGGCAAAACCCCCGGCAACCATCGAATACGAATAATCTGAGATACTCTGAGAAATACAAAACGTGATGGGAATGGAAACAACACAACAGATGAAAGCGCTTGACGAGCGCTATTTCATGCCTGCGTTCTCCCGTGACATGGCAATTGTCAAGGGGGAAGGATCAAAGGTCTGGGATGGAGAAGGGAAGGAGTATATCGATTGCGTTGCAGGGATTGCGGTCTGCAGCACCGGCCACTGCCACCCGGAGGTCGTAAAGGCGATCTGCGAGCAGGCCCGGCAGCTGATCCACTGCTCGAACCACTATTATGTTCCGCACCAGGGAGTGGTGGCAAAGAAAGTGGTCGAGATTACCGGGATGCATAAGGCATTCTTCTCGAACTCAGGAGCGGAAGCCACGGATGGGGCCCTGAAGCTTGCCCGCGTCAGGACCGGGAAGAAGAAGTTCGTCGCCTTCACCCACGGGTTCCACGGGCGGACGATCGGTTCCCTTGCCGTCACCCATAAGCCCGCGATCCGCGAGCCCTTCGAACCGCTTGGCATGGAAAAGACCTTTGTCGAGTATGGCGATCTCGAAGGCCTGAAAAAGGCTGTCGATTCCGATACCGCAGGTGTCATTGTTGAGCCGATCCAGGGTGAAGCGGGTGTCATCATCCCTCCCGACACGTTCTTTGAGGGAATCCGCGAGGTCTGCGACAAGAGCGGGGCTCTTATGATCGTGGACGAGGTACAGACGGGTCTTGGCCGTACGGGGAAGTGGCTGGGCATCCAGCACACGAAGGTGAAGCCGGACATCGTTACCCTGGCAAAAGGGATCGCGAGCGGATTCCCTATGGGTGCTCTTGCTGCCCGGGAAGACCTGGAGTTTAAGAAAAGCGAGCACGGGAGCACCTTTGCCGGCGGACCGCTTGCCTGCGCTGCGTCCCTTGCCACCCTCGGTGTGATCGAGAGGATCCTGCCGGAAGTGGCAGTCAAGGGGGAGCGTTTCCGGAGCGGACTTGCGAAATATAATCCCCGTGTCCGGGGGCTCATGATCGGGATTACCATTGGCGACAAGTGTCCCGAGATTCAGAAGAAGTGTGCGGAGCAGGGTGTGCTCGTCAACTGTGCAGCGGATGGCAACCTCCGTCTCGTGCCCCCGCTCACCATCAGCAATGCCGAGATCGACATGGTAGTGAAGGTCCTCAATGGAACGCTTGGTTAGGTCCTGTTACAAGAAGAAGAGCGGGTATGTCTTCGCCAAGAAAGCGGAGGATATCGCACGCGAGTACGGCATGACCCGCATCGCCCGGCTCGCGAGCAACGAGAATCCCGAACCGCTCTCCCCTGCAGCGCTTGCCGCTGCAACAGAGGCCCTCGCGACCGTGAACCGGTATCCCGATGAGAAAGTCAGTGTCCTCATGAGCGCCCTCCGTGCCACCTATGCGCACGAACACTTCGTGACTGGTGTCGGGATGGACGGCGTCATCGAGACTCTCTTCCGCACGCTCGTCGAACCCGGTGAGAAGGTCGTGATCTCGACTCCGACCTTCTCCTTTTACGCGCTCGCCGCCATGGGGCAGGGAGCGGAGGTAGCAACGGTTCCCCGTGAAGCAGACTTCTCCGTTGATCCCAAGAAGTTGTTGAAAGAAGCAAAGGACGCGAAGGTAACGGTCCTCTGCTCCCCCAACAACCCGACCGGGAATGCAACGCCCATTCCGGTTGTCGAGGAGATTCTCGAAGGGATCGATGGGCTGCTCTTCCTTGACAATGCCTACGTGGAGTTCTCGGGAATCGATTACCTTCCCCTGATGAGAAAGCACGAGAACATTGTCCTTGGCCGGACCCTCTCGAAAGTGTATGCCCTTGCCGGGCTCCGGGTCGGTTATGCTTTCACACCCCGCTGGCTTCCGCCGTGGTATAACCGGGCCGGGACCCCGTTTACGGTCAATGCGGTCTCCATGGCTGCTGCCGCAGCGGCGCTTTCCGATAGGGAACGTGCAGAACGCTATATCGCGCAGGTAAAACACTGGCGCAAGCGCTTCACGGAAGAAGTGAAATTCCCTGTCATGCCCTCGGACGCAAACTTCGTCATGATCGATGTCTCGCCCCACAAGAGTGACGAGATCGTGGAGGAGCTGGCACGAAAGGGCGTGGTGGTCCGCTCCTGCCGGAGTTTCTCCGGTCTTGAAGACCATTATATCCGGGCCAGTATTGGCGCGGACTGGGAGAATGATCTCTTCCTTGAGGTGATCAACAGCCTATGATGTGCGGTATCACCGGCACGCCCGGCACCGGCAAATCGGTCATAGCGGACGAGCTGGCACGCCGCGGCCACACAGTTGTCCACATCACTGACACGATCGGGCCGTATGTTACCGGTGAAGACGAGAAACGCGATGTGCAGATCATTGACGTAGACCGCTGGGTCGCCGAGTTCAAACCAGTAGACGGCTTTGTGGAGGGGCACTTCGCCCACCTGCTTCCCTGCGACCGCGTGATCGTGCTCCGTTGTCGTCCCGACGAGCTTATGGCCCGCCTGAAACAGCGCAAGTACCGCCAGTCCAAGATCCGGGAGAACACCGAGGCGGAAGCCCTCGACTACTGTCTCATCGAGACGGTTGAGGAGCACGACCCGTCCCACATTTTTGAGCTCGACACCACAGGCCGCGATGCTCCATACTGCGCCGACCGGATCGAGGTGTTCGTCCGCGGGGAGATACCGGCGGACTTCGGCCACATCGATTGGTCGTCCTTTCTGGAGGCGCACCTGTGACCCTTGACCAGTACCGCTCCAGCGTCAAGGTCTATTTCGATCCGCTGGTTGCCGTTGCCATACGATGCGGGCTCACCCCGAATTTTTTCACTATCGCGGCGCTTCTTGCTTCGATGGTGGCAGGGCTCCTCTTCTTCTTCAACATGGTGCTCTGGGCTGTAGTGGCGGTTGCGCTCAATGCGTTCTGCGATGCCATGGACGGCGCCGTTGCCCGCGAGATGAAGGCCCAGAGCAAGAGGGGTGACTTCCTGGATCATGCTGTGGACCGGTACGCGGACATCTTCATTATCACCGGTATCTTTGCCGGCGGCCTTGTTCCGTGGCAGATCGGTGTTTTTGCCCTGACCGGCGTCCTGATGTCCTCCTACCTCGGAACCCAGGCACAGGCCGTGGGTGTCGGGCGTTACTATGGCGGGATCCTCGGGCGTGCGGACCGGCTGGTTATGATCCTTGTTGTAGGTATTGCGAGCCTGCTGTACCCGTCCAGCATCTTCGGTCTCACTCTCTTCGGCTGGATGCTCGTCCTCTTTGGCGTCTTCGGTCACATCACGGCACTCCAGCGGTTCGCCTATGTCTGGGCGAAGGTGGAGTAAAAAACCTTTTTTCAGGAACCTTTGGCGGCCAGGTCCCGGATATATTCCAGTGCCTCGATCGCATCCATCCTCTTCCGGTCAACAGCATGGTCCGGCACCCATGTAAGGAACCGGTCCCGTGTTTCCGCCACAAGGGCCTTTTCTGTCGCTGAAACGATCTTTGGATATGTGCGTTGCGGGTAAAAGACCGATCTGGCAGCGGCAAGAATGGCTGCATGCTCTTGTCCGCTGATAACTCCCTGTGCTTCTGCGGCCATCAGGGTAAAGCGGATATTGACGAGCGGCTCTGAAAGGGAAAGCCCTGTCTCCGGGTCGAAGACAAGCGCCACTTCATCGTCAGAGATCAGTTCCCCGCTCTTGTACATCCGGTAAACTTCGCCTACACCAGTCATGCCAAGCGTATCCATTTCAGCAGCCCGGAGTGCACCCATACTTGAAGCACCAACCACACGGACGCCCTTCTTTACGGCAGCAAGGATCTCGCGGTGGGCAACAGCGGATTCCTGGTGGAAGACCCCGTCGATCAGCCCGATGATGGCGGCACCTTCTTCTGCTGCCCGCAGGAGATCCCCTCGTTTTGCCGGCGGCCGATACTCTGCGGGAAGGATCTCCTCTGCTGCTTCCCGCTCAAGGCTTGGCCCGAGAAAGACGATGATCCGCTGCATTCTTCACCCGCTCGCCTTTCCGCTCCGGATCCATGGCGAACACTTCAAGGCCAGGCACAATGACCCGGACCACCGGTATCCCGATCTCTTCCCGGGTCAGGTCGACGACAATGACCCGGTCAAGACCCTGCTTTTTGAGGGATTCAATAATGAACTCAATGTCTTTCTTGAAATCGTCACTGTCGGATGATGAAACATCCTCATAGGGGATGGTCCCGTTGTCGCGGTACCAGTACCCGTTGATCCGCTTCGCCCGCTCGTAGCCCATCCGCTTCCGCATCTCGGCAAGCGTCGTGTCCTCGCGGGCCCCGTGGATCTGGGTGAGCCGGCTCTGGGCCACCTCGGTGAGCGCCCGCATGACCGCGATCCGTGCGCTCGTGTGCGTGCCGATGCCGATGGTGAGGAGCATCGGGTCTTTTGTCAGCACGTCGTCGGCAACCGCTGCCATCGTGGGGATGCCGATGTCGCTCGTGATGTCGCGGACAATCACGTCGACCTGGGCGTCAGCGAACTTCTTCTGCATGTCGCGGATCGCGGGATCGTCGATGTCAATCACCGCCGGGCCGGTGTTGCGGGTTGTCTCCACGAGCGACCATGCGTCCCGCTCGACCACTTCGGAGAGCGCGTGGAATATTGCTTCCTCAAGGGTGTTGCCGGAAGCGAGCCCGTTCGTGTTCGTCCGCATGGGCCCCCGGTACTGGAAGGGGAGCGGGTGGAAAACAGCAAAGGCCGGGACCCAGAGTTCTTCGCCCTGTGCGATATCATATCCCCGGCACCAGGACAGGAACCGGTCCGTCTGGGCGCCTTCCGGGAGGATGAGATCGTTTGGGTCGAGGACGGCCCCCTCCATCTTCATCTCATCCAGGAGGGCGACCCGGATCTCCCGGTCGTGCACCTCGGCCGAGTATCGCTCGATGCCTTCCATGATCGCCGAGATCCTTGATTCCTCGACCGTTGCTCCTTTCCCGTTGTACACGGTGATGGCCCCCGATTCCGCGGTGGGCCGGATGCAGGAGAAGACCGGGATCCCGATCCGGTCCAGGCTCGTGATGTCCGCGACGCGGGTGATGCCGGCAGCCGGGACTTTCGGCTCGATCCGGGCAAGGGTTTCTTCAAGGGGGACAGCACGCTGGGTCTCGTTGTTGTAGGTCTTTTTGCACGATCGGAGCTGCATCTGTTGATCACCGGAGAGTTGTCAGGAGGATTTCTGTGGTGAGAGATTTCTCGCTGCCGGGGTTTATACATGCCCATCCGGGATCCGGGAATGTCAATACTGCGAGAGAATTCGCAGCTAAATAAACCGATAAATAGTGCCCGGGATGAATAGTCAACCGGAGAACTGATTTGTCATGAAACACCCAATAGCCCTTACCCTTGTCGTGGCTGCGCTGCTGACGGCCGTTGTGCTGTCTGCCGGTTGTATGTCTGCACCGCCGGACACAAAACCCGTGCCCCCGGTCTCCCCGGTAACAACAGCACCCATGCCCTCCGGGTCATCCTGTGGCTTAACCAGCTGCCACGGCCTCGACCTTGCCTGCGGTGCCAATCCGCCTGAGGTCTGTACCATGGAATACCATCTCGGCGACAAGTGCCGGCAGTACGCCCGCTGTGATTCGAGTGGGGGGAGCTGCACGCTCGTGACCGATCCGCAGTTTGCCCCCTGCAAGGCCTGCGTGGAACAGTGTGCCGCGAGGGAGACTGCGGACCCGGCTGCCGCATTTGACTGTGAAGCGAAGTGTTGAAGGAAGAAGGGAATCTCCCTCTCTTTTGAAAAAGAACCGGCGTATCAGAACACGTACGTTGTCCCGACCGTGTTTAAGATACACTTCCCCGGCATTGCTTCCATGAACCGGTTGATGGTGCTCCACCCGGTGCAGTGCATGGGGACAATGTACTCCGGATTGATTCGCTTCATGGCATCGATGGTCGGCGGGACGACCTGCTCGTACGCTTTACCGGAGAGGTGGAACCCGCCCAGGATCGCGTGGACCTGATCGGTCCCGGTGATCTTCTTTGCATATTCGACAGTGTTGATGATCCCCGCATGGGCGCAGCCGCTCAGCACAATAAGCCCCTTGTCCTTTACGTTTATCACCAGCGCCTGGTCGTCACGGATGGTATCGGTTTCCCATTTCCCGTCCCGTTCGATCTCTGCCCCCTGCATCCCCTTCTCGAACCGGACCTTCCGCTCCACTTCACCAGTTACAAGAATTAGGCCGGCAGCAAGGGTCGAAGGTTCGCTGCGCATTTTGATATCGGCCCCGGCCTTCTTCAGTGCCACAATGTCCGGGGAACGCTGGCTGAAGACCCCCGTTCCGGGAATATTCCGCCTGCGGGGAAGGAATGCATCCGGGTGGGCAATGAGGGGAACCTGCCTCCCAGCGCCCGCAACAACAGGTTCGAGTGCGCCGGTATGGTCGTAGTGGCCGTGACTTAAGACAACCGCTTCGATCCCGGCAAGGGAGACCCCCACCTGGCAGGCATTCCAGGGCAGGCACGCATCGGAGAGCCCGGCATCCAGCAGGATTGCATGCTCCTTGTTTCCGGAGAACACCTTCACGAGGCAGGAGAGGCCGTGCTCGGCCAGGAGCCTGCAGTCCGGGTTGTACGGCAGCCGGCGCTCCACGGGTGTTGACGGGGTGTTGATAAGCGAGTCCGTGTAGTTGTCCACAAGGACCGTGATCTCGACCCGGTCGGCCGGCTTCAGCTGGTGTTCGGTCATGGCCACATCCTCAGTGGTTCCATCGCGCTCAGTCTATAAGAAGGAACGCCATGAGCGCCTCACAGGAATCAGTTACTCCCGTCTCAGTCGAACAATGATTATCACCGGGTTCTCCGGGTCATCATCCGTCTCTTCGTAAAAACCGTCCATCACGAACCCGGCGCTGAAACACTGCCGGAAGAGGCCCTGCAGGGGCCGGTGATAGAGCAGGTGCGGAACCGGTTGGCCGGCAATTGCCTCTCCCTTGTTGATCTCGGCGGTTCGGTACTTCCCTCCGGGCCTGACAAAACACGGGTGGTGGGTGGAGAAGACAAAGATTCCCCCGGGCCTGAGTACCTCCGCTACCCCGTGGAACAGGGAGCGGGTATCTGAAATATTCATGACCGCCATGCAGGCAACGGCCTTATCAAACGGGCGCTCCTGTTGCAGGGCACGGATCTGCTCACGGTCCGTAACATCAGCAACATGGAATGAGATAGTTCCCGGACCGGCAGACCTGTACTGCCCGGCGCGGGCGATCATCCGTTCACTGTAATCGAAAGCCACCACCCGTGCGCCATGCTCTGCAAGCCTTCGGGAAAAGTTCCCGTTCCCGCAGGCGACATCAAGGACCAGGTCTCCTGCATGGATATCGAGCAGTTCCTCTGTATGCGGGCGTACAACCCGGCGGTGGAACTGGTTGGAATCCTCCCCCATCCGGTCGTCCCAGAACTCCGCGTTTGCCTCCCAGCGGCGCCTGCTCTCTTCCGTTGTTTCCGGATAATTATCCATCGCTCAATCCGGATTTGAACGGATGTGGGATAAGGATTGTGCACGGATACCCCGGCATGCCGTCATCGTCGTTTAGTTTGTTTAGAAGAAATCGAATGACTCCGGTTGCCCGCACCTCGCATTTCCTTGCTGAACGCTGCCACCGGTCCATCAGTGTTCATCTGACATATGAACGGTTTTTGATCAATACTCCTCGTGCGGCCCTCTGCATCATTTCCTTTTTAGTCGATAAGGAGGAGTGCCATGAGTTCCGGGTGCCCCTTCACCGGGAACCGGATCGGCATCCCCGCTTTCTCTGCGGTCTTCACCATGTTGACGCCCACTGCATGCTCGGGGATCCGGGCCTGCGTGGGGTGGATGCAGATGCCTGCTTTCACGTTGCAGGTCTCGCAGAGCCGGCACGAGCCGTTGACGAACGCGAGCGCAAACGGATTGCCGGCATTGAACGCGGTCCGCTCCAGTTCAAGCATCATCGGGGCGAACGCGCCGGTACCGTTGAAATGATCCTTCCAGAACTGCGTTGCCTGTTCCTTCCTGTCCTCGGGCGCAGCCGGGTCGAGCCAGTACCTGTAGATCGAGCAGATCACGTCCGGGTCTGCCTCTGCCGGTGAGATGAACTTCACGAGCAGGGCGTACCGGTATTCCGACAGGATCTTCCGGAACTCTTCCGGTGTCGGGACGTAGGGTGGGCAGGTCAGCTTCTTCCCGTACGCGATACAGCCGGCCCGGCATTTGAGCGGGACGCGGTTTTCGACAACGATATCGGCAACCAGGATAACTTTCGCATCTTTCGCACCGAGTTCTCTGGCTTTTTCAACGAGAAATGCATACTGCGGGGAGACCGGATCCTTCTTCATGATGATTCCTCGGCCGCCGGAACAGGATTTGCCGGACGGCTGTCTGATGAAGATTGGCGAGAGGAAATGAGAAACCTTGTGGACGGATCAAAACCAGCTCTCGAGCGTCTTCTGCCCCGCTTTCACCGAGAACCCTTCGAGCGCTTTGTCCACCCGCTCTTCCGAGAAGTCGTACCCATCGCAGAGCATTTTTTTGATCCCCTCAGCATCCGGGTGCCCCGCAGCAACCGAGTACTCAGTCGTGACCGGGGGCTTGAGGAACATCTCCATCACTGGAGTGGGATCGAAATCCGGCTGCTTCTCTTTGAGTTTTGCCGCGAATTCCCCCTTCTGCACGATCTTCAGGCCGGTCTTTGCGCCAACGCCCTCAACACCCGGGTTGAAATCCGTCCCCACGAGGATCCCGATCTCGATCAGCTGCTCCCGGGTCAGTTTCAGTCCGGCAAGTGCCTCCGCGAGCACGATGCGTTCCGGATTTACCGTGATCTGCCGGCCCCGGATCTTCCGCTTGCCCGAGACCGTCAGGTTCCGGACAAGGGTCGGGGCGCCGAAGAGGAGCGTATCGTAGTCCTGCGAGATAACGTACCGGCAATCGCCCCGTGCCACCATGAACGCGGCCTGCGCCTCGCCCTCGCCCGGTGCCTGCACCACCGGGATTCCCATCAGGCCCAGCAGCTGCTTGGAAGTCTCGATAATGGTAGTGTCAACCCTCGTCGATGACCGGGCCTGCTTGTATGCCTCAGCCTCATCACCGCGTTCAACCGCCTCCCGCCATTTCTCTCCCGCAGCATCGCGGATCTTCCGGCGCTCGTCGATCGTTGCCTGTTTCAGGTCCGTGGGCTTCCCGTCGAAGACAAAGACCGGCTTAATCCCCTTAGCCATGAAGTTCGAGATCCGGAAGAGGATGCCGGAGAGGTGGGAGGTGACTCTTCCCTGCCGGTCCATCAGGGGTGTGCCGTCCGGCTGCCGGATGATGGTGAGGAACTGGTACAGGGTGTTGTTGGCGTCCACTGCTGCTATTCCCGGGAGGGATTCCCAGGTGACCGGTGTCTTGTAGTCCGCGATGATGTCCCGTAGTGCAACGCCCATTATAGCTTCAGTCCTGCTGGTCCGGTTACCGGTACGCCCGACGCGAGAGTTCGGCTACGTGCTCGTCTAAGTGGGTGATGGCCATGTCGTACTTCTCCACCATGCGGGTCGAGATCTCTTCGAGGTTGGTCCGCAGCATCCGCTCGCGGGTGATCACGCTCTCCTCAAGGTGGCGCATCTTGATCTCGAGCGAGAGGAAGAGCCCCCCGATCGAGAGCATCATCAGGGATGCCGCGACCGCGATGATCAGGTCCTGCCAGAACCGGAGAATGAGGACGAGGGTCGATACGACCATGACGACCGTGAGCAGGATATCGGATAAGTACTCGCGTATCTCCATGCTTTTACATGATGAGAGCGCACTAATTAATCTAACTAAAACCGTGCCGTGGCAACACCCGGAGATACACAAATGGATACGAAGAATCTCGCCCCCCTCATCGCAATGCCGCTCCTGCTTCTTGCCGTGGAGATCGGAGCCGTCCTCCTCGCGCTCCCTGTCCAGGCCTCGGGCATCGTGGCCTTCGAGAACCCGGAAGATTTGGCAAACCCGGTCTGGTTCATCGGCATCCTGCTCGTATTCACAGCGTTCCTTCTTCTCCTGATCAAATACGACATGAAGCGGGTCATCGCCGCGGTTATCGGGATCTCCATCTTCCTGACGTTCTGCTACATCTTTGCGGCAGTCACGTTCGCGGCCATGGGGGAGACGGATCTGGCAATGGTCATTGCGTTCATTCTTGCCATCCTTGCCACGATTCTGTTGTATAAATTCCCTGAGTGGTATGTTATCGATGGGCTCGGTATCCTGATTGGGGCCGGGGTGGCAGCGATCTTCGGAGCGTCGCTGGAGATCCTCCCGGTCATTATCCTCCTCGTCCTGCTCGCAGCCTACGACGCGATCTCGGTATACAAGACAAAACACATGATCACACTGGCGGAGGGCGTGATCGACCAGAAAACGCCCATCCTCTTTGTCATCCCCAAGCGGAAGGACTACTCGTTCATAAAAGAAGGGATCGGCAAGCTTGCTGATGGTGGCGAACGGGCAGCGTTCATCATCGGGATGGGCGACATGATCATGCCCGCGATCCTCGTGGTCTCGGCCAATGTCTTCCTGAAGGGCTTTCGACTTGGCGGGCTCATCAATCTGCCGGCCCTCGGGGCGATTCTCGGCTCGGTTGCCGGGCTTGTCGTGCTGTTATATTTCGTGATGTCCGGAAAGCCGCAGGCCGGGTTGCCGCCGATCTGCGGAGGGACAATCCTCGGCTTTCTGGTCGGATGGGCAGCAAGCGGGTGGGTGTGAAAGCATCCCCCGTTTCCCGATCCGTTGACTCTCTCTGATAGTGCCATGTGTGCAGGCCCCCGGCCTCATGGTATTTTTCCTGTCCCCGTCACAAAGGGTTTTTACTCTTCCTTCCCAGTATGATCCCATGGAGAGCCTGTTTACCTCACCTGAATTCCAGATGAGCCTGCTCCTCTTCGTAGCGCTCGGAGGATACCTTATCGCATCGCGGATCAACCAGTCGGCCGTCATCGGCCTCATCCTGGTCGGCCTCCTTGTCGGCCCGAGCGTTCTTGGCTGGATCACCTACACGGACTTTGTCAGAAGCCTTGCCCATCTCGGCGCAGTAATCCTGCTCTTTGTGATCGGCTTTGAGTTCAACATGAAGGATATCATCCACCCGCGGAACTTTGCTATTGCCGCAATCGGTGTCATCGTGCCATGGATTGGTGGCTGGTGGCTTGCCGTCATCTTCGGGTTCGATTCGGCAAGCGCCATCTTTGTCGGCACCGCGTGTACTGCTACGAGTATTGCGATCACGGCAAACGTCCTCAAGGAACTTGGCAAGCTCCAGACGGAAGCCGCCAAAGCCATCATCGGTGCTGCGGTCATCGATGACATTCTCGCGCTGCTGGTGCTCGCCATCAGTACAGATGTGGTCGGCGGTTCGTTCTCCTATCTCGGCATTGCTGTGGTGACGGTCAAGGCAATAGCGTTCATTCTCATCGCGGCGGCATTCGGCCTGCTTGTTGTCAGCAAATTCCTCGTGCGGCTCGACGCGACATCTTTTGTCCGGAAATACCCGGAGTTCATCTTCATCTTTGCCATGATGCTCGCGTTCCTGTACGCCATGCTTGCCGAACTGGTCGGGCTCTCGGCAATCGTGGGGGCGTTCATCGCCGGTGTTTCATTCAAGGACGTGGAACTCCACCAGAGCCACAGCCTCAAGGAAGGGGCTGAATACCTCCAGATCATCTTTGCCTCGATCTTCTTTGTCTCGCTCGGGATCATCGCCGATCTCCACCAGGTCACTCCCGAAATAGTCCTCTTCCTCGCAGCCCTGACCATTGTTGCGATCCTGACCAAGGTGATCGGCTGCGGGATTCCGGCGAAACTTGGCGGGCTCTGCGGCAAGGACTCGCTCATCGTGGGCTTTGGTATGGCCCCCCGTGGGGAGGTGGCGATGATTGTCGCCCTCATCGGGCTCGAAGCCGGGATCATCGGGCAGGGCGTGTACGTAGCGCTCGTCCTGATGAGCCTGCTCACCACCATCATCACGCCCATCGTGTACCGGAACTGGTTCTACAAGGGCGAGTACTGCACGTATGATGACAAGGGGGCATGCATCAGTGAGGGGAGATAACGGGGCAACCGTTATCGTTTCTTTTTTTAGAATTCAACGGGAACGGAATGATGACCTTTTCTCCTTAGCGCCAGTCCTGCTTCCGATGACTGATACGTACCGAAATTATTACTCTTCTGCCATCTGACATTGCCTTAAATAACCGGACAACCATCTAACAATCAGGAGCAGGAAACATGTTTGAGAACGTTCTGCTGCCAACGGATTTCTCCCAGGACTCGCAGAAGGTGCTTGAGTACGTCAGGGACATCCCGGGGATAAAAAAGGTCTTCCTCCTTCACGTGGTCGATGCTACCCGGGCGTCGCTGCGGGGATGGGAGCATGAGCCGAAGATCGAGAATGCGAAGATCCTGATCAAAGAGAACCAGAGAGTGCTGGAACAGGCCGGGCTCGTTGCAGACATTGAGATCGAGACTCTCGTGAACACGATTACCCAGGGGAATATCCCGCTCACCATTCTTGAGAAGGCAGAGCGGGAGAAGGCAGACCTCATCGTTATGGGTGCCCGCGGCAAAAACACGATAGAGAATATCCTCCTTGGCAGCGTGTCGGCAAGCGTCATCCGGCATGCAAAGACACCGGTCCTCCTCATGCGTTTTCCGCCGGAGTCTTGTTCCGTGGGCAGCCGGCCGAACCTTTTCTCCCATATTCTTGTGCCGCTCGACTTCTCGGAGCCGTCACGCGATGCGCTCACCTGTTTGGCTCGTATCCCGGCACCCGGGAAAGTCACCCTTCTCCACGTGGTTGACAAGGGCGAATCAAAAGAAGAGATTCAGGCAGCTGTCGGGGATGCAAAGGAGAAGCTGGCAGGAATTGCACACGAGCTTGCGGGCAGGGGACTCGAAGCGGAGCCGGTGGTCCACCTCGGCTATCCCCCCGATGAGATTGCGGCAACTGCCGACCGGCTTTCTACAACGCTTATCCTTATGAGCCCGAAGGGCGAGGACTGGATGCGGGAACTTCGGTCGCTCTTTCTCGGCAGCACAACGAACGCGGTCGTGCGGCGGGCGCACCGGCCGGTTTTAATCACGGCTGGGTGCAGCGGAGAATGATGTCCTGTCTCCCCCAGTATCCTGCTATGTGTTTGCACAGCAACTATTCCGCAGGAACCGTTGCAGAGCGATACTGGATACCTTTGGTGATACACGGTATCGCTGCTGAAGTCGGGTAAGATGTACTCCGGGAGGAATGGACTGTGGTTTCCTGGGAACTTCTCTTCGCGATCATCCCCGGTATCATCCTCTTCCTGTACGGGATCGAGCAGTTCTCGCGCGAGGTGCAGGTCGCCGGAGGGGAGATGTTCCGTTCCCTCATCCAGCGGTTCACGAAAACACCGGTGCGGGGGACGCTCACCGGTGCCGTTGTCACCTCGCTCGTCCAGTCCAGCACGGCGACAACCGTCATCACCGTAGGCCTTGTCAACGCCGGGATCATCTCTTTTACCGCATCACTGGGGATCATCTTCGGGGCGAACGTGGGAACAACACTGACCTCCCAGCTCGTTGCCCTGAACCTGACCGCCTTTGCCCCGGTCTTCATCCTCATAGGGTTCATCATCGGGATTATTCCGGGGAAGTACCGGATCTTCGGCCGTCCGATCTTCTACTTCGGTCTCGTCTTCTTCTCCCTCTCGCTCATCTCGGCGGTCATGATCCCCTACCGCACCGACCCGCAGCTGATCGCGCTCGTGGCCATGATGGACACGGTGTTCCTCCAGATCGCGTTCGGGTTCATCATCACCAACATCTTCCAGTCCAGCTCCGTGACAACGGGGCTTGTTGTCGTCATGTCCCAGAGCGGCCTCTTAACTACGGAAGCTGCCATCCCGATCATCCTCGGTGCCAACCTTGGCAGCCCGACAACCGCCCTGATCGTCGCAGCGCGGATGAACACCTCCGCAAAGCGTGCAGCCGTTGCCCACTTCCTCTTCAGTTTCCTCGGCGTGCTGATCTTTTTGCCGTTCCTTGTGCCGTTCACGAGTTTCATTATCTCGCTTGGGGGAGACGCAGGCCAGCAGGCGGCAAACGCCCACCTGGTCTTCAACGTCATCTGCTGCATCATCTTCCTCGTCCTCATCCGGCACTTTGAACGGCTCGTGATCCGGATCGTGCCGGGCAGGGAGGACGACGTTGTCTTTGTCACCCGACACCTGGAGCGCCCGGTACGTGCCACAACCCCCGTTGTCACCCGGCAAATCGAGCGCGAGATCGCCCACCTCCTCACCATCCCCGGGGACCTCCTGGCGGAACTCGAACTGATTGTCGCAGACAAAAAGAAGTATTCGGCACAGGTCAGCCAGCTCCGTAATTATGCAAAGTACCTTGACGGGCAGATCAGCGAGACAGCCCTGGAGGTCTCGGGCCGGGACCTCTCCCCGCCTGAGTCCGCTCGCCTTGCCGGGCTTGTCCGGATCTCAAGGCTCGGGCAGGTGCTTGCCGATCAGACCGGCGAACTCGTGGAGATCATCCACCAGGTCCAGGAACGTGGGATCACCCTTTCAGAGGAATCGCAAAACGCCCTCCAGCTTACCCTCATCCCCTGTACGATGAACATGAAGATGCTGGCCGATACGTTCCCGGATATGCCCGACAGCGTGAACGAGGCAATGCGAGGGCAGGACGATCTCCTGCGAGAGACCATCACGCGGCAGTACGGGGCCTACCTTGAACGGTTCGCGTCCCACAAGACCCCGTCCGGGACCGAGTTCTCGCGTGCTCTCTTCCAGATTGAGGAGATGGCCGCCACGATCCGGGAGATCCGGAAGTCTGCACGGGTGCTGAACCGCGAGTGATTACAGCAGGAAGGCTGTGGCCGTGGAAAAGACATCTCCTTTTCCCGGCTCCATCAATATGTTCACCTTCGTGCCATAAGGAGAATATACTGACGTGTGGATGCAGACCTGACGGATGCCTGACTGTCCGATGCAAGAGAGATCACCGGGGGTGCCTCGTGAGGGGATACATCCGGCTTCTCTCTCCTTCTCTCTCTTTTGGGAATTGCAAAAAGGGTTTAAAGGATAGGACCCATAAAAAACGTTTACTGAGTAGTGCATCCAGGTTTCTTCCATTCCTGTTCATGATGCGAATAATTTCTGCACTGCTCGCCCCTGTCCTCAAACGGACAGAGAATACCCCCGGAACCGAGGTGATACTAGTGAACCCGAGATACATTACGACCGTAGACGAGCTCGACAACCGTGTCGGGCTTGCCCCAAAAGAGAGGGAGATGATGGAGACCGTGACGGACACGTTCCCGTTCCGCACGAACGATTACTACCTCTCCTTGATTGACTGGAAGGATCGGCACGACCCCCTGCGGAGGATCGTTATCCCCGATTCATCCGAACTCGCCGGATGCGGGTCAGCCGACCCCTCCTGCGAGAAGGACTATACAAAAAAACCCGGCCTCCAGCACAAGTATGACCAGACCGGCCTTCTTCTCCTCACCGATGTCTGCGGCGGCATCTGCCGCTTCTGTTTCCGGAAACGCCTCTTCATGTCCTGTGAGCGCGAGACGGTCAGGGACATCTCCGGCTCCCTTGACTATATCCGCGAACATAAGGAGATCACTAATGTCCTCTTAAGCGGCGGCGATCCCCTCATGCTGGAGACGAAACGGCTTGAAGGCGTGCTCCGCGAGATCCGCGAGATCCCCCACGTCAATATCATCCGGATCGGGAGCAAGCTGCTTGCCTACAATCCCTACCGGATCCTTAATGATCCGGAACTCCTGTCAGTCCTCTCGCGCTACAGCACGCCCGAGAAACGGATCTACGTGATGGCGCACTTCAACCACCCCCGTGAGCTCACCGAAGCATCGATGCAGGCTGCCGATGCGCTCCGCAAGGCCGGCGTTGCCGTTGTCAACCAGACCCCCATCTTAAACGGTATCAACAACAACCCGGACACGCTCACGGCGCTCTTCCGCAAGGTCTCCTTTGCCGGTATCTCCCCGTATTATGTCTTCCAGTGCCGTCCGTCCCTCGGGAACCAGGTCTTCCAGGTGCCCGTCGAGCAGTCCTACGATATCCTCCAGAAGTCGTGGCAGGCCTGCTCGGGACTCGCAAAGCGGGCACGCTTTGTCATGTCGCATGCTACCGGCAAGATCGAGGTTGTCGGGAAGACGACAAAACATGTCTTCATGCGGTACCACCAGGCAGCGGATAACGAAAATATCGGGAAGTTCATGGTCTTTCAACGAAACCCCCTTGCACGGTGGTTTGACGACTATAACCACCCGCTTTCGGACTTTGAGCCGGCAAAAAAGTGGCTCTTCTGACCGGGAGAAAACCGGGCACACAGGCCTGCCCTGAGAACGGCACCGTCAGGTCGCTCTGGCAGCTGCCATGGCGGAAAGGGGCAGGGAGACCATATGCATATAAACCGGATAAACGAGAGTACGATTAACCTGCTGTTGAACGCTTGCGGGGGAACAGGCTTGAAGAGAACGCTTACCATCTTTGGAGAAAGGAGGAACGGTTGAGATGATCGAGAACATCATTTACGCAGCCATCACGATTGCTGTCGGGCTTGTCATTGCGGGTATTGCGTACAGCATCATCTGGTGGCTGAAGAAGAAGGCCGAACAGACAACCACCCACCTGGACGATATCATCCTGAAGGCAGTGGGCACCCCCCTTGTCATCTGGATCGTCCTCATCTCGATCTATATTGCGCTCACCCAGTACGACCTTGTGCCGTCAACCCTGGGAAGGTTCAGCACGAGCCAGATCATCAATGCGGTCTTCATCCTCCTTGCTGCCTGGGCGGTCACGGCCTTCCTCTCCAACCTTATCAGGACGTACGGCACCCTGATTGCGGAACGGACGGAAGCCGATCTTGACCGGATCATCCAGATCCTCCTCATGATTGTAAAATACGTCATCTGGTTTGTCGTCTTCCTCCTCCTCCTCCACATATTCGAGATCGATATCACGGCGTTCCTCGCAGCCGCCGGGATAGCGGGGGTTGCCGTTGCCCTTGCCGCACAGGAGATCATCGGCAATTTCTTCGCCGGCATCGTCATTGCCACCGACAAGCCCTTCCGCCTGGGCGACCGGGTCCGGATCGACACGTTCTTTGGCGATGTCATCAGTCTCGGGGCACGGAGCACCCGGATCCGGACCATGGACAGCCAGATCGTGACCATTCCCAACACCAAGGTCACCTCGAATGTTGTCACCAATTATTCCATGCCCGACACCACCCTGAAAGTCCGGATCCCGTTCTCCGTTGCCTACGGGACAGACATGGACAAGGTCACGGAGATCCTCCTTGCGATTGCCCGGGAAGCTCAGGAGAAGACACCCTGGGTCATTTCCGAGCCGGCTCCCGAGGTCTTTCTCCGCGAGTTCGGGGAGTCCGCACTCAACGGACAGCTTACTCTCTGGATCAACGACTTCAGCTTCCAGTGGGAGACCGAGGACTGGATGAACCGGGAGATCCTCAAGCGGTTCCAGAAGGAAGGCATCGAGATACCGTTCCGGCAGGTCGATATCCGGATGCGGGAGACACCGGGAGATCCGGGAGTACGGCGCGAATGAACATAAACAACTGCCCCCTCGTGACAGGAGCGCAGGCCCTGCCAGCCACAGCCGGGCCTGAGTGAACAACGCTTATGATAGCCATTGAATACGTCCTTGCCGGTGCTGCAGTTCTTATCCTGTTCAGCATCATCGCGAACAAGGTCTCGGGGAGGCTTGGCCTTCCCGCCCTCCTGATCTTCATCATCGTTGGCATGCTTGCCGGTTCCGAAGGCCCCGGGGGGATCTACTTCGACGACCCGCTTGCAGCGCAGACGATAGGGGTTGTCGGCCTTGCTCTCATCCTCTTCTCGGGAGGTCTCGATACCCGGTGGACCGAAGTGCGTCCGGTCCTGTATAAGGGCCTCATGCTCTCGACCATCGGCGTTGCCCTCACGGCGCTCGTTGTCTGCACTGCAGCGATCTTCCTGTTGGGCTTCTCCCCGCTCGAAGGATTCCTTCTCGGGGCGATTGTTTCGTCAACCGATGCAGCGGCGGTCTTCTCCATCCTCCGTTCGCGCCGGGCAAGTCTCAAGGGCGACCTGCGGCCGCTCCTTGAGTTTGAGTCGGGCAGCAACGACCCCATGGCAATCCTCCTGACCATCGGGGCTATCGCGCTCCTGATGCAGCCCGGCACCTCGTTCTTCTCGCTCATCCCGCTCTTCGTGCAGCAGATGGCAGTCGGCGGCCTCCTCGGCTACGGCATGGGGAAGGGTGCAGCCTGGCTGATCAATGCCGTGAAGCTGGAGTACGAAGGGCTGTACGCGGTCCTGACCCTTGCCTCGGCGCTGCTCATTTATGGCCTGACAACCATCGTGGGAGGCAACGGGTTCCTTGCGGCCTACATTGCCGGCCTTGTAATCGGCAACAGCGCCATCGTCCACCGGAAGAGCCTGATCCGGTTCCACGAGGGTATTGGATGGCTGATGCAGATCACCCTCTTTCTCACGCTCGGGCTCTTTGTCTTCCCCTCCGAGCTTCTGCCCGTGCTCATCCCCGGCATCATCATCTCCATTGTCCTGATCTTTGTTGCCCGGCCGATTGCCGTATATCTCTCGCTCCTCCCTTGGAAGATGAAGAAGAACGAGAAACTGATGATCTCGTGGGTGGGGCTCCGCGGCGCTGCACCCATCGTGCTTGCCACGTTCCCGCTTATTGCCGGCGTGCCCCAGGCCCATGTCTTCTTCAACCTGGTCTTCTTCATGGTGATCGCCTCGGCCCTGCTCCATGGCACCTCGATCCCGTTCGTGGCAAAGCACCTGGGGCTCGCCGCCCCCCTCCCCGGGAGGTCGCGGTTCGGGCTGGAACTGGATTCCCCGGAGGATTCCCGGAACGAACTCTTCGAGCTGGTTATCCCCAAAGGCTCCCCGGCGTCCGGAAAGCAGATCGTGAACCTCGGTCTGCCGGCCGGCACGCTGATCATCCTGATCGGCAAGGGAAGCGAGCAGTTCTCACCACGCGGCGCAACGGTGCTCGAAGACGGGGACACCCTGCTCATCCTCACGACGCCGGATGCAGCGCAGACTGTCCGTCGTATCATCCTGGGTGAGAAGGCAGTGCCACCGGATGAGCCCGAACCTCCCGAAGGGGGTTGGCCCTGGGGATCCGGTTTCACGTGGGGAACAGCCAAAAATCCGGAGGAAAAACAGGAGAGATCATGAGCGCAGGGACAAAGGAACGCTGGTCATCCCACGCGGTCTTCATCATAGCAGCCATCGGGGCGGCAGTCGGGATCGGCAACATCTGGCGCTTCCCGGCGATGCTGGGGGAAAATGGCGGGGGAGCCTACCTTGTCCCCTACCTCATCGCAGTCTTTGCCTTCGGCCTCCCGTTGATGATCCTCGAGATCACGATGGGCCGGCATTTCCGTGGCACGGTGGTGAGTGCATTCAGGGCAGTACGGCCCGAATTCCGCATCATCGGGTGGCTGATCTGTGCAATCATCTTTTTGATTCTCACGTATTACATCGTCATCACCGGCTGGACGATCGCCTACACCCTCTTCTCGGCAACGGGGAGTGCGGCGACATTTGCCACGTTCACCGGGTCGTACCTGCCCGTCCTCTTCGCGGTCATTGCTGTCCTCCTCACCGGGCTCGTGGTTGCCGCGGGGGTGAAGAACGGGATCGAGCGTATCTCGGTGACCATGGTCCCCCTGATTGTCATCATCCTTGCGGTCATGGTCCTCTATTGCACGATGCTCCCGCAATTCATGGACGGGCTCCTCTTTGTCTTTACCCCGGACTTATCGGCCCTCACACGGCCCGGTCTCTGGGTTGCCGCGTTCGGCCAGGCATTCTTTTCCCTCTCGGTAGGGGAAGGCATCCTCCTGACCTACGGTGCGTACCTGGCAAAAGACGAGGATATCCCCCGTTCGTCCCTCATCATCACCGGCGCTGATGTTTCGGTCTCGCTCCTTGCAGCACTGGTCATCTTCCCCATCGTTTTCTCGTTTGGTCTCTCCCCTTCCGCGGGCACGGAACTTGCCTTCACGACGCTCCCCCTTGCATTCTCCCTGATGCCGGCAGGGCAGCTGGTTGCCGTGGCGTTCTTTGTCGTCCTCTTCTTTGCCGCATTCACCTCGGCGGTCTCCATGCTGGAGGTCTCTGTCGCCTCGGTCCAGGAAGCAACCGCATGGGCCCGCAGGAGGACGGCCACAGTACTGACCGGCATCCTTCTCGTGGTGAGCATTATTCCGGCACTGAGTTTCAGCGCAGCACAGCTCTCTTTAGGCGGTATCCCCGTGCTCGACCTCATGGACGAGACAATCGGCACGATCGGGCTCCACCTTTCTGCTGCCATCATGGCGATAGCCTTCACCTGGTTTTTGCCGCGGGACGTATTCGAGTCCGAAACAAAACAGTCGTTCCTGATGAGCCGGGTTGTCTTCCCGCTCTGCAAGTACGTGATCCCGGCTGCGCTTCTCGTCACCATTGGCGTGCACATGGTCTCAGGATTCGAGTTCCCGGACGCAACCTATGTTGCCGGGGTCCATTACCTGAATGCATGGATCCAGACGGGTGGTCTTGCAACGTTCATTGCGGGGTCTCTTGTTATCATCCTGATCATTGACAAGATCCGCAGGTGATTGCGGGTATGAGAGGCTGAATGACACTGCGGAGGGGTGCCGGGACTGGCTGGAAAGGAATGGCGGTCCCGGAATCGCGGTCAGATGATGTTCAGAATCATATGGAGGACAAGCCAGGCCAGGGTGATGAGTGCAACCCCTCCGGTGATCAACTGGAGGAGACGGATGGCATCAATCCCTCCGGGAGTGTCGCTGGTATCCCCCCCGGCCCCGCGCCCGCCAGAGATCTGCTCTTCAGGCTCGTCATGCCCGGCTTTCTTTCTGCCGTGTTTCATGACAGATGATACCATTGAAGCATTTATCTCCTTTCTCTAGTGCACGAAACGGGATGCCGGGCCGGGAAGGACCGGCCGGCCTGACGATCGTGCCTCCGCGGGAACGTGCCCTGCTGTCCCGAAAAAAAGGATACACATAAACCCGATGGCGGCCCATCATTTTTATCATCTGGTGATGAGGTCCACCATCAATCGCCCGATACCGGGCTGATGATTTCTTGTTTTGATGGAGAGGATGTCCGTACAGCGGTGGTAACAGACCGTCGGAACGCCCGCGGAAAATCGAAGTATAGCGAGGGATATCATGTCGCAACAACTCGGGGGACAACCCATTATTATCGTAAAGGAAGGAACTACCCGGAACCGGGGAGAGGAGGCCCAGAACAGCAACTTTGCAGCAGCAAAGGCCGTTGCAGCGGCAGTCCGCTCAACGCTCGGCCCCAAAGGAATGGACAAGATGCTCATCGACGGCATCGGGGACATCACGATCACGAACGACGGGGTGACGATCTTAAAAGAGATGGACATCGAGCACCCGGCAGCAAAGATGATCGTCGAAGTCGCCAAGACCCAGGATGACGAGGTCGGCGACGGTACAACGTCCTCGGTTGTCATTGCCGGCGAACTGCTGAAAAGCGCTGAAGGGCTGGTTGCCCAGGGCGTCCACCCGACTGTGATCGCGGAAGGGTACCAGATGGCCGCGGAGAAGGCGCTTTCGATCCTTGATGGCATTGCCATCACCGTGAAGCCAACCGACACCGCGATGCTGAAGAAGATCGCCATTACTGCATTGAGCGGCAAGAACGCGGAAGTACGAAAGGACCTGCTCAGCGATATCATCGTAAAGGCGGTAACGTCCGTCACCGACGCCGATGGAAAAGCCGACCTTGCCCACATCAATGTCACGAAAAAGGTCGGTGGCTCAGTTGATGACACAACCCTCATTGAAGGGATGGCCATCGATAAGGAACGGACCCACCCGGCCATGCCCAAGTCCGTGACCAATGCAAAGATCCTGATCCTCAACACGGCGCTGGAGTACAAAAAGACCGAAGTGAACGCGAAGATCAACATCTCCACTCCCGGGCAGGCCGCGGCGTTTCTCGATGAGGAGGAGCACATGGTGCGTGCCATGGTGGACAAGGTGGTAAAAAGCGGCGCTAATGTCCTCTTCTGCCAGAAAGGGATCGACGATCTTGCCCAGCACTACCTGGCAAAGGCCGGCATCTTTGCCGTCCGCCGGGTCAAGAAGAGTGACAGCGAGAACCTGGCCCGGGCAACCGGGGCAACCATTGTGATGAACCTTGATGCCATCACCAGGAATGACCTCGGGTCTGCCGGTCTTGTGGAGGAGAAGAAGGTCTCGGGCGATGAGATGATCTATGTCTCGAAGTGCAAAAACCCGAAAGCGGTCTCCATTGTTGTCCGGGGCGGCACGGTGCACGTTGTCGACGAACTCGAACGCGCCATCCACGATGCCCTGATGGTCGTCTCAGTCGTTGTCGCGGGGAAGAAGGTCGTTGCCGGCGGCGGGGCTCCTGAAGTCGAGCTCTCGCTCCGGCTCCGCGAGCATGCAGCAACGGTCGGTGGCCGGGCCCAGCTCGCCATCGAAGCGTTTGCCGCATCGGTGGAGATCATCCCGCGGACCCTTGCCGAGAATTCCGGGGCGGATGCGATCGATATCCTTGTTGCACTCCGCTCGGATCACCAGGCCGGGAAGAAGACGGTGGGGCTCGATGCGAATACCAAAAAACCGGCCGACATGCTGAAGGCGGGCATTGTCGAGCCGCTGCGCGTGAAGACGCAGGCCATCTCCAGTGCAACTGAGGCAGCCGTCATGATCCTCCGCATCGACGACATCATCGCAGCCCAGAAATCCGCCGGGCCGGCCGGAGGGATGCCCCCCGGTGGCATGGGTGGAATGGGGGGCATGCCCCCGGGCATGGGCGGGTATTAACTCCATTAATCTTTTTTTTCAGGAATCCGGTGTTGTCCGGGCACCTCTTCTCTATGTCTCTCCCCCAGAAAATTATCTCTTGAATTTGGGCTTATTTTTCGGATCGGAGCCCATTCTGGAAAACGGGTTTTGGGGAAGTCGCGTTTTTTGGCGAATTACAGGGTGCGTTTTTTGAATGGATGCATTATTGGCGTTATTTAGTGCATATGGGGGGCATTTCAGGCTTTGAAAATAGCTTAATTGGTGCTTTTTGGATAAGCGATTACTGCTGGAACGGCAGTAAGAGCTTGAGAAGAAAGCCGGAAGGCGTTCTTCGAACCGACCCCGGGTGATATATTTTCAGGAAAGTGGGGGGCTGGAGGGATGGGGAGATTGTGATGGTAGTAGGATCCGGAGAGTCGGTTCCGGTAGTTTCGATCTGTACTCCGGCAAAGAGAGTAACGCTACATTGGCGACGATCTGGTAATCGCCCTTCTGTTTTCAATCCACACTCCCGCGAAGGGAGTGACATTGTATCCCGTTGAAGCATGGGGAGATACCCGAAAAATTTCAATCCACACTCCCGCGAAGGGAGTGACGTATGGGACTATGAAGGCCCCGAGTACCGGATGATATTTCAATCCACACTCCCGCGAAGGGAGTGACTGCCGGAGAACCTGATAAAATACGCCGGTACTTTATTTCAATCCACACTCCCGCGAAGGGAGTGACCGGTTGCTACTTCGGCGTGGTCGATTCAACCGCAATTTCAATCCACACTCCCGCGAAGGGAGTGACTCCTCGATCCCGTCTTTCCCGAGCGCGATATACCCGATTTCAATCCACACTCCCGCGAAGGGAGTGACCTTACGACGTAAACCTAACGGTGAGCGATGGTACATTTCAATCCACACTCCCGCGAAGGGAGTGACCTGACGTGAGCGGTAACGCTGCCGAGCACGTAACCATTTCAATCCACACTCCCGCGAAGGGAGTGACTCGTCAGCAGCATCTCCTGTTCGAGGACGCTGTTATTTCAATCCACACTCCCGCGAAGGGAGTGACCGCTGTCGGTCCACACACCTTCAGCCAGCATCGATTTCAATCCACACTCCCGCGAAGGGAGTGACGCTGCATAGGTGGACCGGCTGAGGTCGATCTCCGGATTTCAATCCACACTCCCGCGAAGGGAGTGACAAAACCGCGTCAATCCACCTCACCGTTGCATGGGTATTTCAATCCACACTCCCGCGAAGGGAGTGACGAGTCTCGGGCGGATCTGCAACCGCGTATGATTGATTTCAATCCACACTCCCGTGAAGGGAGTGACCCTGCCGTAACGCCCACATTGTCAGGAG
>Ga0302252_1000590_pt1 | contig 29329 bp, 20 predicted proteins | sample AAG_RA_Leu_MG_FD_193511 | JGI IMG/M metagenome (GOLD analysis project Ga0302252, IMG submission 193511) | Enriched activated sludge microbial communities from anaerobic digester in WTTP, New Holstein, Wisconsin, United States - AAG_RA_Leu | ecosystem: Engineered > Bioreactor > Anaerobic >... | reverse complement strand
CTTTCGATCTCCTTCAGCACGCGTAGAATCAGCTCCTCGCTGTAGCGTTTCCCTTTCACGGATGACTCCTCTCCCAGTAATCATCCTATCAACTCAGGTGGTTCTGTTTTCGGGGAGAAGACCAAAGCAACTCAATGAGCGTGAATGCTTTTCGCATGATACCACTCCAATTGAGTGGCCGGCTTAATCCGCCGACCACCCAACGGCCTAGCTATTGTTGGTCGAGCGTGACGCGGTAGAGCGTTGGATTCGTGCCGCTGGTGAGCACGTAATAGCCAAAGGCCCACGGCGCGATGGAAGCGCGAATCTTTTCACCGGTCTTGCTGGCGTTGAACGGCATGATGACCCAATTCCCTTCGTCAGGCTCGGGAATGCCCATTTGTCCCAGTTCGTCTCCATCAACGGTTTCCAGAACGTGCACATAAGCGTCATCAGCCGCGATATACACGCATCCATCAAGGCTGACGACCGGAGATGGTCGCATTACGCCGCTGGACACCGGCCCGACTGACCAATTGATGTCGGCATAGGGTGGTAGTGCAGGCACACAGGCAACCGAAACCACTTGCGCGCTGTCATCGGCGAAAACGGCGGCCTCATTTGGTTGATCATAGGCGAACGTGGTCCAAATGCTATCAAGATCGTCGTCGATAAACCATGAAAAATCAGCGCCTGTATGGTATTGGTTTTCGATCGCGCTAATGGCGTGTCCGTTCACATCACCATAGAACAACCGTCCGGCGAAAAGGCTGATGGAGCCTTCAACAGTGCTACTATCATACCAAAAGGAGGATTCCCAGGGGTTTGTGCCATCCACGAGATCACGCGCGTTCACATAACAAGACGCATCGTTCGTATACGCTGTGGTCCTGTTCATGCTCGGTGAACTGTGTGATGAGTGATAGTCAAGGGACGGTGGGGGTTCCAGAAGCGCGCCGTTTTCGTCCACAACGCCCCACACGTCTAGTCCTGTCGTTAGACTTTTCGCATACATAAAGCCGGTGTAGCCCTCGGTGGCGCTGACAATAATAGCGCCGTCGTAATTGTACACGGTTTGGTCTTCTTCGTTTTCCTCTCGCAACGTGTATTCTGTTACTAAGGGACAGAACAACGGTGAACTGTATATCCATCCATCAGGAATCTCGGTATCCCAAACTACCGTCAATGCCGTCGGATTGTTGGATGGCATCGCGTCGAGGCGGATGACATGGCCCTGCACGATGTCGCCATCGGACTCGACCTCGTTGCCGGTTACGATTACCGTGTTTCCGAGTGCAACGGGCGTGCCCGTCACCTGTATCCCCTGGAGGTTGGCCGCCATGGTGTCGCCTGCGGCATTGACGCGATAAACGCGGCTGTTCATGTAGACCGGGTTTTGGCTTGTGCCTTTACGTCCGGGTATGGCCGCATAGACAAGCGGCGCGATTGCCGAAGGATTGTTCGGATCGGGTGTTGTGACGAGAGATGGGGGTAATGCCGGGTCCGGATCCGGTCCATTGGTGGTTGTCATCGAAGTCTCGGTGACGGTGTAGTCCGACCCTTCTAGTCCATAGGAAAGCCAATTCTTGGTCGCCCCTGTACGGCCACGGTTCCCTTGGAGTGTATACCAGCCCGGTGTATAGAAGACCGTCAGTTGATTCCTTGGGTCATCAGTCTCCAAGAACACGACGTTTTGCGTTGGTGTGCCGCCGTAGTCCTCGACATCCCTGAGTAATACATTCATGTGGCCGGTCTGATCCCCGGCAACCCATTCATCAACGATGTTCGTTACATCAATTGTGACGCTTCCGCTCATTGCCGACAACACAAATGACGGATCGGTGGCGTCATCGGGAACGCCGGCACCCACATTGCTCCAAGTGATGCCTCCCGACCAACCAAGCGTGGACGGCAGTAGATATGGCTGTACGGTAACAGACGAACCGTAGGAATCCAGGGCATGGTGCCTATAGAGTTCGATTTCAGCTTTGTTGATGTCGCAATCCATTGGAAACGACACCGCGTAACCGAGAACGCTTCGGTAAGCCTCGCTGGAAGACAGCGCCCCACAAGCAAGATAGTCGCCGGTGGTTGTTCCATTGGTGTTGACACCGGGCGAATACTGTGTGTTGGTCTGTGTTTTCTTCACGACGGCGGTGTCTGCGCTATAGGTTACGGTGGGATCAATAACCACCGGGTAGCGCGCTGTCGCGAGCCATTCGGCAGACGGCGTTAACGTGTACACCAGGCCGTTGGGTGTGTTCGTTATCGCGGTTTCATTCGCAGAACTGGTGCGTCCGGCCGCATCGAACATCCACGGCGCTTCTATCCTGAGCGTCGCGGATCCGACGGGACCATTCAGGGAGATGCTGTTGTCCGGATTCGGAACGACCTGAAGCCCCTCCGACTGCAATCCGAACTGGAAGCAACCTGGACCGCTGGGGGCAGTGAGTGTCAGGGTTTCCTTGAGACTACCGGCCTTGATGGTGTAGGTCAGCGTCGTATTGGCCCACGCCCCCACACAGGTCATGCCGTCTACGCCGATATTGCCGGTAACCGGCATGGCCGCGATCGGACGGAAAGAAATCGCTGTACCGTCGGCCTCAACGCGTACCCATCCATCCGAGCGTGACGGCAGGTAGGTCTTTATGACATTGGTTTCATTTGCGGTCGCGAATCCGGGTCTGGATGTCGCTTTCAACGAGGTGTCAATCGGTTGCCACGTTCCATCTTCGGATTTGTCGTGGATGGGATTCCGGTGGAACTCGGCGCTATAGGTGCCGTTCGCGAGAACGTAGTGGCGCGCGTTCATTGTTCGCCAGCCAACGGCTTCACGTACCGCAGGCGCATACGGCAGTATGGGCGCCGCGGTTAGGGGGGGGGGTAATAAGTGTTACAGCCACAAGGCTGATTGCCAAGGGCAGTGGTTTGAACTGCATAACGAACTGCCTTTCATGACGTGCTGAATGGTCAATAGCGCTCTCCTGGCGAGCATTCAAACGTAGTTACGACGGCGCCGGGCGTCGCCAGTTGGAAAGGAAGCGCGGCTACCAGACGGGAGCGGCAATCCCGAATACGCTTGAAGTAGACACCTCACGTGTAAACTATCTTCCACACTCATTTCAAGGACTTAATCACAAGTCTATCACACATTTTCAGTTCTGGCGACTGAATTTCAAATCTTTATTTCAGATTAGTGTTATGCTAGTTGCCTGTTATGCTCAGCAGGAAAAGCAACGAGCGTCGACGATCCGAAAAAATAGTTATCTGGTGACCATTACAGACCGGAAAATTTCATGATAAAAACAGAACCTTTGAACGACATGGGTAAGGGGTCGGCGGCATACGGTCGCGGAGGTGGTGAGGCGATGGAATAGGTTACCCCCCGGCTTGCGCGGCGAGGATGGCCCGGCGGGCCTGTTCGCGGAACACCACGGCATCGGCAGACTGATCCCGGTCGCCTTCCAGCCCGGCCAGTTCGGCGGAGCATGCCTGCCCCAGCAGATCCCACGCCTGAGCGCGCTGACCGACCACCGGATTGAGCACGGGATCGGCGTCCTGAAACTCCGGAAGAAGGGCCAGCGTGTCGGCCAGTTTCAAGGTGCGGTTGTTGGCGCCCCGGAGATCGCGTTCCGTTTGCGAGCCTTTGGCAAAACCGGACGCGGCTTTCGACAGATTCTCAATCAGGTTCAGCGTCAGTTGGTCCACGCGCTTCCAATCGGGATTCGATCGGCGAAGGCGGTCTATGGCGTCGGCGAAGGCGGAAGCGGACTCGCCGTACAGACCGGCGGCCATGGCCACGCGTCCCAGTCCCTCGCGCAGGGCGGCGGAGTCGGAATCGAGCTTCACGGCCATACGGTATGATCCCAAGGCATCGGCTACTTTGCCTCTGGCGCGGAGCGATTCGGCCAGGGCGGCGTGGTTCCGGGCATCGGAGGGATCCAGCGTCACGGCGGTGCGGTAGGCTGTTTCGGCGTCGGGGCGCCGCGTGGCGGCCATCTGGGCGTCGCCGAGCGCGCGGAAGGCGTCGGCGCTGTTCTTGTGTGCCTTGGTGGCCTGAACGGCCCACTTCACGCCTTCATCGAACCGGTACTGTTTCTGTGCCAGCGCGGACCTGCCCAGCAGTGCGCGTTCGTGGTCGGGCGAAAGGCGCAGGGCGCGGGAGAACGATCGGCTCGCCGAGGAGATGTCTCCGGTTTGCAATTCGGCCCAGCCGGTTTCGGCCACAACGTCCGCGTCATTCGGATGCAGGTTGCCCAGTTTCTCCCACAGAACCAGCGCGTCCTTCCAGCGTCCCTCGCGCGTGGCGATCTGCGCGTCCTGCGAATCGGGCGGCATGGCGGAAGATACGGATACGATGACAGCCGCGCTCAACGCGGCCAGAAAAGGTTTCAGTCGCATCACCGGTTCTCCAGGCTGATCAACGCGCGCTGGCATACACGGATACCGCGCCGGGCGTTCGCAACGTTCTGGTTGGAGGCAATCTGGGCCTCGAACAGCCGAATGGCCTCTCGGTAGGCGCTGGCGGCTTCCGCGCGCTTGCCCACGGCTTCATACGAGGCCGCCAGTTGCTGATACGTCTGACCGTCTGCCCGTCCGCTGTTGATGGTGCGCAGATAGCCGTTGATCGCCTGTCCGTAATCGCGGTCGAGGAACGCCTGCTGTGGCCGGGTGGCGGGAGGCGACGGCTGGACCGGTTGCGGCGCGGGTTTCGGCGTGAACGTCAGCGTGTCCGGCGGGACGGTGGTCGGTTGCGAAACCTCGGGCGGCGTTGACCACGGCGCTGTGCCGGTCGCCGCCGGAGGCGGCGCCTGCGTGACGGGCGCCGGTTGCGGCGCGGGCTCGGGCGGCAACGGCTGAAAGCGGGTCAGCGGCGATGTGTCCACCGTGGCGGGCGGAATGGCATTCACCCGGGTGGCCGGCGTGTTCGAGCGTTGCGGAAGAGCCGGCGCGGATGTAGGCTCCTCCTCGGCCAACTGAGTCGGACCCGGCACGCGCGGACGGTTGGTGATGGCGTCGGGCGTGGCGGTCGGTTGCGGTATCGGCGCGTTCGGATACGATGGATTCAGAGCCTGCGAGGGAACTCCTGAACCGGAATCGGCGATGGGAGGCTCGTTGTTCAGGCGTCCGCCGGCGCGGGATGCCCAGGCGATGGCCAGCACCAGAAGGATCACCACCAGGCCGGCACTGCCGGCCAGCCACATCGCGCGCGCTCGGGCGGCGTTGTCGTCTCCGGCGGTCGCCATGGCGAGGTCGGCCCGGTATTCGGGCACTCCGGGCGCCAGGTCCACCGCTTTCTGAGCGTGCACGGCGGCAACGGTGCGCATACCCTGTCGCAACCGGGCGCGGGCCAGCAGGTTGTGTGCCTCGGCGGAATCGGGCGACAGGGCGAGGACGGCCTCGGCGGCCAGCGCGGCTTCCTCCCACGCTCCGTCATCGAGGTGGCGTCGGGCGTCGGCCACCAGGGCCGCCGCTCCGTCATTCGGATCGGTGGCCACGGAAGGCAGAATCGCGCCGCAGTTGGCGCAGAAGCGCGCCGCGCCCGCGTTCAGCGTGCCGCAAGCGACGCACGAGCGTGAAGCCGTACCCCCGATGATGTTGCCGGTATCGTCCAATGCCAGTTATGTCTCCCGATTCATATGATAGCCAACGCGCGCGGATGGTTCCCGTTTGTGCGTCACTGAGTTCATCATGGCTGAACGAGTTGATGAAAGAACGATTGTCACAAGACCTCAAACCAGGCCTTGATCTTCAGCGCCATCAGCTTGCGGCGCTCTTCAAGAAATTCGTCGTAGTCCGGTATCCTTCCTTCGAGAAGCGATTCGGGTAAACAACTCATCCGGAGGTTGGCAAGCATATCGGCTTTGTCCGTAATGCCCCCGTACTTCATCATGCCTCCGTTGCACTGCATCTCGAGTTCTCTGAAGTAAGTTCCGGGTGCTTTGTCACCGATTGCGATATTGATCTCACTCTGAGCCAAGACGAAGTTAGCGATCTGGTTGTAGCGACCGCGCGATAGACCCTGCTGTTTCAGGTGATTGCGAGGATAGACGTGATGCACGTCGCTCCGGTTCATGAGTAGATCACGGACGGTGATGTCACGGGAAAGGAAGCCCTTGTCACCGAGTTTGACCTGTGCCGCCTGGTAGGCAAGGAAGTACGGACTCTGCGCCGATGACGTGTCCATCAGTTGCGGAAGCATCCCTGTCCAGAAAGTACTAGGCAACTCATTCTCGATGATTGATGCGACGTAGCCGGTGATCCCTTGAGCATCAATCTGTCTAATATCGAGATCGAAAGCCGTCTCCGGACTTCCTGTGTAGCGTCCCCGAAGTATGGACATTACATACCACCGCTTAACGATCCGTTCGAGATCAGCAGGAGGTATTTGCTCGATTCGTCCGCGCAGGTAGAGGATGTAGGCGAAGTTGACGGCATTCCTGCCGCCGATCAGGTCACTCGTCACGAAACCAGCCGATCTGAGTATCATAGTGATGCGATCGAAGTGCGTCTTGTTGATGAAAGCGAGGATGCCGTTCTTCAGCCGACCGAAGGAATCCTCTGAGATTGCCTCTTCGAATTGCCTTGTCTCGAAGTTGCGTCCGGATAGTAACGCCACCAGATCTGCGAGTCGGCCTCTTCTGAACTCCGATGTAAACGCTACGCGCAACATATCGGTATAAGTTGGGTCATAGAGGTCGTCATTTACGTTTCTCAACCACCGCATTTTGGGTAGGAACTCGGAATCAGCAAACTCCTTGTCGCCTTTCTCGATTACCGAGAGGAATTCCGGTGCCACTGCGGCGTGGCAGAAGTAGTCTATCGCCTTGCGCAGAAGATTTCCGCCGTACACTTCGTTGACGGCAATTTTGGACATAGCGAAATCTGCCTGCGATAGCTCGGTACCGGCTGAATTCACGCGGATGAATATTTCAGTTACCGTCTCGATGTCGAGATCGTCTGCAAGCTCGATTACCCCGACATAGTTGTTGATGATCTTACGCAGGTTCTCGAAAACGAGCGACACGCGCCTGCGATCGGCATTTGGGTTCTTCCCCGTGTAGTTATCGGTCAGCTCCGTCAGGCTGGCTTCGGGTGCGAAAACCTCGGCTACATCCTGTATCCATTCGACATCCTTGCGGATCGCCGGATTTGAAACCTCGAAACGCTCATCCTGTGGGTGGAAAGCAATTCGGATCCGCACCGTCTCGTAATCCTTGGTCATCACCTCCCGGCCCAACAAAGCGGCCATCAAAGCGGTGACCCTTTGCTGGCCGTCAATCAGGATTCGCTTCCCGGCGGACGGGGTGCCGTCCTTGAGCTTCACCGTGGGATTCTTCCAAGCGATCAGGTAGCCGATCGGGTAGCCTTGGTAAAGCGAATCGAGTAGATTGCGCACTTTGGTCGCGTCCCAGACAAATGGGCGTTGTATCTCGGGGATTGCGATCTCTCCGGATTGGACCCAAGTAAGTAGCGTCTGAATGGGGTGCGGAGTGACTGAGTAGCGTTGCGTGGACATGTTTAGTATTAACCTGGATGGAATAAAAGAAGCGGCAGGAATGTTGAATAATCAGTTGGACAAACTGATACCTTCCACATGAATGGTAGAAGGTATCAGTCGGTCGATAAAAGCCCGGTCGATCCGTTCCCGTCTGTCAGTGTTTGAAGTGCCGGACACCGGTAAAGACGAGCGGAATGCCGTATTGGTCGCAAACGGCGATGACTTCCGCGTCCTTTGTGCTTCCGCCGGGTTCGATGATCGCCTTCACGCCGCCCTGTATCGCCATTTCGGGTCCGTCCGGGAACGGGAAGAAGGCGTCGGAAGCCAGCACACAGCCCTCCGCTTTGTCGCCGGCCTGCCGCAGGGCGAGGTGCACGCTGTTGACGCGGTTCATCTGTCCCGCGCCCGCGCCCAGAAGCTGGAAGTCCTTGCACAGCACGATGGCGTTGGATTTTACGTGGCGCATGATGGTCCACGCAAACAGCATCTGTTCCATCTGCTCCGGCGTCGGTTGCGCCTTGGAAACGACCTTCAAGTCCTCCGGCGCCAGCACGCGCCGGTCTGGTTCCTGTGCCAGCATGCCGCCGAGCACGCGCTTGAAGTCCAGGGCGGCGCCGGTGACGTAGGCTGTGGATTCGCCGGATTCCATTCCCGGGACGGCGATGAGGCGCACGGTGTTGCCCCACGATTTGCGCGTGGTGATGCGTTCCAAAGCGTCCTCATCGAATGACGGTGCGACGATGATATCCCACTTCTGGTACTTTTCGCACAGGGCCTCCGCCACGGCGTCGGTGACGGGGCGGTTGAACGCCACGATGCCGCCGAACGCGGAGACGGGATCGCCCTCCTTCGCGCGCCGGAACGCCTGCACGGGATCGGCGCCCAGCGCGCAACCGCACGGATTGGTGTGCTTGATGATGGCGCAGGCGATGTCCTTGAAGGACATCACCACGCGCAACGCCGCGTCGGCGTCCTGGATGTTGTTGTAGGAAATCTCCAGGCCGGAGAGGAGTGTCGCATCGGCGAGGGTTGGCCCCGCGTACCCCGCGTGCCGGTAGAACGCGCCTTTCTGGTGGGGATTCTCGCCGTAGCGCATTGGCTGGACGAGTTTCAGCGGAATGGTCAGCGATTCCGGGAACAGGTCTTCCGTGCCGCGCAACCACGAGGCAATCGCCGCGTCGTAGGCCGATGTGTGCGCGAACGCTTTCGTCGCCAGGCGTCGGCGCAGTTCAAGCGGGACGGAGCGTTCCGGCGCGCGCAGGGCTGTCAGCACTTCCGGGTAATCGGCCGGGTCCACCACCACGGCCACCGATTGGAAGTTCTTGGCCGCCGCGCGGGTCATCGCCGGGCCGCCGATGTCGATGTTCTCGACGGCCGTCTCGAGCGTCACGGACGGATCGGCGACGGTCTGCTCGAACGGGTAGAGGTTCACGACCACAAGGTCGATTGGCTTGATGCCGGCCCGGGCGATGGCGGACATGTGCTCCGGCACGGCGCGGTTGGCCAGGATGCCGCCGTGGATGGCGGGGTGAAGGGTCTTCACACGCCCGTCCATCATCTCGGGAAATCCGGTGACGTCTTCCACCGGCGTCACGGGAATCCCGGCGGACGTCAGTGTCCGGGCCGTTCCGCCCGTGGACAGAATCTCGATTCCCAGTTCCACGAGGCCGCGGGCCAGTTCCACGAGGCCGGTCTTGTCGGATACGCTCAACAACGCGCGAGACACGCTCAAATCCAAGGTACTCCTCCAACGGTTTTGTTTATTGTGTGAACGCACGGGAGTTCCATCAGCCGATTCCGTGCTGTCAATTCGTGACTCCAGCGGATTTTGTGTAGGTTTTCGGCTCTGTTCCTACTTATTACGCATGACTATCGCCTTGCGGCGGAAAGGAGTATCAACAATGAACACCTGCAAGTATCTCGCCTCGCTTGCCGCGGCCTTGATGACCGCTACAGCCTTCGCCATCCCGACGATGATCGGCTATCAGGGTATCCTGCGCACACCGGCCGGCGCGCCTGTGCCGGACGGACCGAACGACATGACCTTCAGCCTGTACACGACCGACACGGGTGGAACTCCCGTCTGGACGGAATCGTACAGCGGTTCGGGCGGCGTGCAAACCATCAACGGCATCTTCAACGTTCTGCTGGGATCGAATACACCGATTCCGCAATCTGTGATGGCAAACGACACGCTCTACCTTAGCACCACCGTCGGCGGCGAGGGCGGCGAGGAACTACTGCCCCGCGTCCGGCTGGTGGCCGTGGCCTACGCCTACAAGGCGGCACGGGTGGAAAGCGTGGACGGAGCAACCGGAGGAACCGTGAGCGGCGATGTGAGTGTCAACGGCGCGCTGTCGGCCAATTCGGCCACCGTCACCGGCAATGTGAACGCCGCCGGCGGGACGTACACGGGCTCACTGCTCGCGCAGTCCGTGGAAGTGTACGATACGGCAACGGCGAATTTTGTGAACGTCAACAACAAAACGACAACGAAGGACCTGGAGGTGACCGGCACGTTGACCGCACCCGGCGGAACCATACAGGGAACAATGACCGTGGACCGGTTGGAGGCAGATATCCTTCACGCGCAACACGCGACCGTCGTGAACGACTTGAATGCCGGCTCACTCTCAGCGGACCGCGCCGCCATCGCAGACAGTCTGACGGCGGACAGTGCCGTCATCAACAACGGGCTGAACGCCAACTGGGCGGTTGTCAACGGAAAGTTCACGGCGGGCTCTGCCAGCATCACTGGTGTGCTGACAACCGATTCCGCAACGGTCAAACACGCACTCGGCGCGGAATCAGCCGCCATCACCAACACGGTGACCGCCAATGAAGTGACCGCAACCAGTCGCGTTACGGCGCCGCACATCCAGGCAAACAGCACGCTGACTGCCGGCACGGCGAACGTCACCGGATCGCTGACTGCCAGTAGCGCGAACATCAACGGTCCGCTCACCGCTAACAGCGCCATCATCACCGGAGGTCTGACCGGCTCAACGGCGGACTTTTCGGGACTCGTAGGAGCCCAGCGCCTGAACGTGAGTACGACGCTCGACACGGTGAACGCCAACGTGACCGGGACGCTGGCGAGCAAGCAGTTGTCCTGCCTGAAGTGGAACAGCAGTAACGGCTACTTCAACTTCGCCGACCTGATGTGGCACGACCTGATATCGGTTACTGTCTTGCCCCCCGCCACCGGATACCTGTTGATTACGGCTCAGGCCAGCGCTTTCATGGACAGCAGTTCCAACTGGGCGTCCTTCGGACTGTATGAAGGCGCGACCCAGTTGCTGTCCCGGTCGGTGAAGCACTACGGCGATTCGCTGACGGCGCCCTGCCTGATGTGGGCAGTGCCGACGACTTCGGTATCGCGCACGTTCACGTTCAAATACAAGCGCGAGGGCGGTTCGAGCACGATAGAAATATCCAAACCCTTCATTCAGGTTCTGTTTGTGCCCAATACGATGTAGAATGAGGAAGGATTCAGGATACAGGATTCGGGATTCAGGCCGGACACCCTGCCCAAGCCATCGCCCCGTCTGACCGGGGATGAGGGGCGCTGAATCCAATATCCTGAATCCTGAATCCTGCCTGATGCCGATCATCGAAGTCAACAACCTCACCAAGACGTTCAAGATCACGAAACGCGACGCCGGATTCACGGGCGCCGTGCGCAGTCTTTTCTCCCGCGCGAAGACGATTGTGAAGGCCGTCGATGAGGTTTCGTTCCGCATCGAGCAGGGCGAACTGGTCGGTTTCCTCGGGCCGAACGGCGCGGGCAAAACGACCACGCTGAAGATGCTGACCGGTATTATGTACCCCACTTCCGGCACGGCGTCGGTGCTCGGCTACACACCCTGGGAGCGCAAACAGGCATTTCAGCGCCAGATATCGCTGGTGATGGGGCAGAAGAACCAGTTGTGGTGGGACCTGCCAGCCGGCGAGTCGTTCATCCTCCTTCGTGAAATCTACGAGATTCCAGCGAAGCGGTATCAGGAGACGGTAAACAACCTCTCCGAACTGATGAACGTGAAGTCGCTGTTGAACACGCAGGTCCGCAAACTGTCGCTGGGCGAGCGGATGAAACTGGAACTCATCGCGGCGTTGTTGCACGGTCCCAAGGTTTTGTTCCTGGACGAGCCGACCATCGGCCTGGACGTTGTGTCGCAGAAGCGCATCCGCGAATTCGTGCGCGATTATAACAAGACGCAGGGAACGACTATCATCCTGACGTCGCATTACATGGACGATATCCAGGAGTTGTGCGAGCGCGTGGTGATTATCGATCACGGCCGCGTGGTGTTCGACGATGCCCTGGCGACGCTGGTGAAGCAGTACAGCCACACGAAACGGCTGAAGCTGACGTTTTCGACCGACGTGGAACGCGCCGATACCGAGCGCTACGGCACGATACTGGAGTTCGACGGCTCGTCCATCACCCTGGAAGTTCCCCGCGACCAGAGCGCCCACGTGGCCGCCGCCGTGCTGGAAGCCCTGCCCGTGGCGGACATCACCATCGAGGAAATGGGCGCGGAAGAAGTGATACGCCAGTTGTTCCAGAGCCGGGAAAAGGGCGCGTCCTGACCGCAGAAACCACCCCCAGCCCCTCCTTGAAAATGAGGGGAGCAGAAGCGGTCATTCAAGGCGCATAACGAAAGGGGACCGCAAGGGCCCCTTTCGTTTCGATTAGGTTCTCCATTCCCGCCGCTTCCGTACGTTCAACGCGGATGCGCGAATAGCATTACGGACTAAACGCTGCGCTTTGATCCCGAGTAAACTGCTGAAGTGTTCTCTGCGCGATGTGACCGTCACAGTATAAGATATTATAGAGCGCAGGACTCGTATATGCATCGGACGCTCTTATGTAAGCGCCATGCCAAGGGCGTAATTCTCGAAGTAACCTTGCCATGGACGGCCTTTTTACCATCGAAATTGTCATGCGTGTCATGCCGTAATAGAGCGAAGGGTTCGAAGAATGAATGCCTTGGTACATATAACTAGCACCGTTATCGGAGTGAAGAGGTGGCGTCCTGCGCAAATATCCCATTGCTCCACCTGTGAATGTCTCGCCAATATCGCTTGGACAAATCCACAAGCGATTATCATAAACATAATCTGTCATTACTTCGTTGATTTGAGGATGTCGTGGTGGATCGCCAAAGTCCCAAGGATTAATAGCGTATGGATATCTTCCGTTCCAGTCTTCCAAATATGCCCCGAAAGCGCATCCTAACTGGCGGAGATTGCTGATACACACAACCCTACGCCCATTCTCACGGGCTCTGGCGAATACCGGAAACAAAATGGCGGCCAAGATGGCAACGACAGTAATGACTACAAGCAACTCAATGAGCGTGAATGCTTTTCTCATGACATCACTCCAATTGGGTGGCCGGCTTAATCCGCCGACCACCCAATGGTCTATCTATTGTTGGTCGAGAGTGACGCAGTAGAGCGTTGGATTCGTGCCGCTGGTGAGCACGTAATAGCCAAAGGTCCACGGCGCGATGGAAACGCGGTTTTCGGAATGCACGGGCTTCCACGGTAACACGGAATAGGTTGACCACCTCGGACGTGACTAACGTTTTCTCCCCACGCTGAAATGCCAACCCCAGCCATATTGAATCGTATAACCAAAAGTGTATCACAAGTATTTGGTTGCGGCCACTGGTTTTCAAAGTTTTTTTAGGCTATGAATCTTTAGGGTGGTTTGTTATGCTCAGGTGTAGGTTCCGTGAGCGTCATACTCCAGAATCAGATATGTATTCCGACGAATCCAGACGCAAAACAGGGGCCCTTGCGGGCCCCTGTTCCTGATGGCAGTTCAAACCGCTCTCTAGCCGTCCCACCAGCCGCGCCATTTGACGGAGCTGTCGAACAGCAGGACGTTGGAACCTACACCCTGCAGGACATCGGCGCTTCCCAGCGGGCCCTTGCCCTTGCCGTGCGCGGTCCACAGGTAATTCTGCTTGGTGAAGTCCTTGTCGCGCGCCAGCCAGCCCTGTTGGCCGTAGGCGCCCTGGTAGTTCTGGTTGTGCACGATTTTGCGGATGTGACGCGCGGTGGCCGTTGACGACGAGTAGCCCGCCTTCCAGATGTCCATGCCGACGTACAGGTAACTGACGTGCTTCTGGCTTTCGGGGATACTCATGTTCGGGCCGAACTTGAACGAGATATCGCCGTGGTCGGTGACTTTCAACCGCTTGTCGTCAAACGGGCATTTGAAAATCTCGTAGTTGTTTCCGCAGTACGGCAGGTAAGCCGTGGCATACAGTAATTTCGGGAACAGGTTGCTGGAGGGATTGGCGCCGGCGGGCGCGTTCCAGTAACCGTCGTTGTACACCTGCGGGTACACGTAGTCGTCGTAGTCATTGCTGTACATGTTGATCGCCGTGCCGATCTGCTTCAGGTTGCTGACGCAGGTCGAGTTCTTGGCCCGTTCCCGCGCCTTGGCGAAAACCGGGAACAGAATGGCGGCAAGGATCGCGATGATGGCAATGACAACCAGCAGTTCAATCAGCGTAAACGCTCTTTTCTTCAACATGGAAGTCTCCTTTGCGGGGAATGCATGCCGATTCCCGCGCCTGTACTGACAATATGATACCACACCGAAAGGCAAGTGAACAGAGGCACTAGCGGCGCCCCGCCGAATCGACCAGCAGTCGGGCCAGTACGCCGGTGACCCCGATGACCGCTATGGCGATGAAGGAGTACACCAGGCACCCGAACGACGAGAAACCGCCGGATTTGCGGCCGCGTATCCGGTCGTACTCGTTCAGCGAGTCGCGCACGCCCGTTACAAGGCTTGTCAGCCACGCTCCCGCATAGGTTGCCGCCTCGGCCAGATTGGCCGGTTTTTCGGGTGTGTCCACCGGCGGCGTTACCCACGGCTTGTCGCGCAACGATGCGGCTTCGACGGAAGCCGGCGGACGGTCGGCTGGCAGAGACGGCGCCGGTTGTTCCAAATCGGGCACTGACTGTTTGGGCACAGCATGCTGTGCCCCTGCCGGTAGGGGCGATTGTGTGTTGGCTGGCCCGGGCGATTCGTGAATCGTCCCTCCCGGTGGGGGTGTTGTGGCCGAGGGTTGCTTTCGCATAGGCACGCCGCACGCCCAGCACACGGGGCTGTTCTCGAAATTGTTCTCTCCGCACTGCGGACAGGGAATCCGGTTCATGGTTTCTTCGGTGTTTCGGTTCCGGAACGCCACAGGTTGACGATAGCCGCGCCGCCCTCGCCGATGTCCCGCAAATACGCTTTGTCGCCGGACACGATCATCGTCTGCGCGTCTCCGTGCATCCCCCACATGTTACCACGCATAAAGATATTCAAGGCATCCCGAACACCGGCGGACCGGTACCGGCCGAGCGTGGCATATTTCCTCCACGCTTCCGCCTCCGTCAGTTTGTTCACGTCGCTCATATCGACATCCTTCGGCGCCGCGTGCCCGCTGTAGCCGTTCCAGGGCCGGCTCCACGCGCCGGGCGAACCGCCGTACGACGGCACAACCAGCACGTCCGGGCGTTCCTTCGCCAGGTCGGTGTAGCAATCGGGATACCAGGCGTCGGCGCAGATGAGCGCGCCAATACGTCCCGCCTTCGTCTCAAAAATGGGCAGTGGATTCCTTGAGGCGGCTGTGAATCCGATCTCGTCGGCGGTCGGGTAGCGCTTCTCCACCAGGGCAGGATACAGTGAACCGTCGCTGTTGTACATTACGGAAATGTTGTTCAGCGGCCCGCCGCGTGCGCGCAGGCGGCCGGTGGACGCTTCGGCGCGCGGCAGAACGATACTACCGGCGATGATGGGAACACCGTACTTGATGGAGAGCATGAAGAACGTGTTGCGGTAGGCTTCCAGCATCACGGCGGATTTCATGCGGAAGATGGCCGCCGTTATCCGGTCGCGCTCGTTGCTCTGCAGGTAAGCCTTCGTGAAATCGACGGGGTGCGTGAGGATTATCACCGCCATCGCCGCCTTCAGGTTCGGCGCTTTGTACACGTACGGGTGCTCGTTTGCCGCCACAAGCCAGGTCCCGATGTATTCGGGAAGCACCACCACGGTGTTTTCGCGCAGAAGGCCGCGGTTTTTAGCTTCGGCGAGGTAACCGTCCAGTTTCCCGGTGAGGGCGGTTTGTGAGGCGTAGTCGGCCGGCTTGATCCACGGTTCGATGCCCACGATGTTGCCGAGCCCCTTGTCGGTACCGTAGGAGACCACCGATTCGAGGCGCAGATCCACCGCCTCCCGATAGTTCCGGTTGGCGGACAGCCAGTAGGACACGGCAACGAACGCAAGCACTATCAGGCAACCGCAGTTACAACAACGTCTCATAGGATCATTCTACCCCGCACATCGCGACGGTTTCTGTCGATCGTCGGGTAGGGGACGTATGTACATCCGTACGAACCAAGACTAATCGAGCGTTAAGTGAATGTTCAAGGCGAATCCGCTACGACCGTGCGGGCCACGCCGATACCGCTTTACTCCCCTCCTTTCCAAGGAGGGGCTGGGGGTGGTTTGTTGGGGTCCGGACGGGGCAACCACCCCTAACCCCTCCTTGGAAAGGAGGGGAACGGACCAGCTCATCGGATATCCACCCGCCCCGCCCGTGCTGGGGGTGGTTTGTTGGGGTCCGGACGGGGCGGCCACCCCTAACCCCTCCTTTCCAAGGAGGGGAACCGGACCGGTTCGTCGTATATCCACCCGCCGCGCCTACATGGATTCTACCTCGACATCACCTCGCTGACGGGCGCAACCTTGAGGCCGCGTTTCTCCAAACCCTCGATGATGCGCGGAAGGGCTTTCAACGTCGGCTCGCTGTTGATGTGCATCAGCACGATATCGCCCGGACGAACCTTGTCCAGCACGCGTTTGGTGATGTAGTCCGCGGTGATGTCCTTCCGCACGGAATCGTGGCAATCCAGCGCCCAGTACACCGTCTGGTACCCTTCGCCGGCCACAGTGTTCAACACGCGCTGGTTGCGGTCGCCGTAGGGCGGCCGGAACAGCTTCGGGCGCTGGCCGGTCAACTGCTCGATGCGGTCGCTGGTGCGTTCCAGTTCGCTCTTCATCCCGTCGGCGGACAGCCGGGTGAAACGCGGGTGCGACCACGAGTGGTTTCCGATTTCCATTCCGGCGTTCGCCAGGTTCCGGACGCTGTTCGGGAACTTCCTCAGAAACGTCCCGGTGAGAAAGAACGTGGCCCGGTAGCCGCGTTGTTGCAGTATGGAAATCATCCCGGGAAGCTGTGCGTCGCCGTACGACCCGTCAAAAGTCAGGGCCACGACATCGGTCGCGCGCGGATTGCGAACCCACTCGCCCGCGTTCGTAACGGCGACCGGTTCTTCCTTTTTCGTTTCGGGTTTCGGCCGTAGACGTTCAACCGGAGGTTCGGGATTCGCAAGACGAACAACCGGTTCTTCAACCACGGAAGGGCGCGGTTCCGGCCCGGTTTTCGGCTCCTCGTGGCGCGGAGGCTCGGGCGCGGGCGGTTCCTCGGCGATGGTGACCCTCGCCGGTTCCGCCGGCCTCGGTTCGGAGCGCTCGGTCTGGCGCGTGGCTTCCGGTCGGGTTGACGGCGCGGAAGGCTTCTCTCTGTCGGGAGAACACGCCGAGTACAGCACGGTTGTCGCAACGATGAGGCACAACAGGAACAGGGGAAGACCAATGCGGCGTTTTGGTTTCCTCGAACTGCCGTTGCGTCGGGCCGGACGCGTGGATGCGCGCCGGGGATTGCGACTTCTTGTTGCCATCGACCTGCCTTACTCGCGGCTTGCCGCGCGGTCCGCCAACTGCCGGCGGATTACCGACAGGGCTTTCTGAACCTGCTCATCGTCGGCCAGTTTTCGGGATTTGGCATACTTCGCGAAACCGGCCTCCGTAACATCACTTTCAATATCGGGTTCGATGCCCTTCTTATTGATGTCCACCATCCCAGATGTGTAGTACCGGTGTGTCGTGATGAGCACGGCGGAGCCGTCCGCGCTGATGGGCGCGATGGTTTGCACCAGCCCCTTGCCCCAGGTTTTCATGCCGACCAGCGTTCCACTGCCGGTGTCCTTCACGGCGCCGGCCACAATCTCACTGCCGCTGGCGCTGTATTTGTTCACAAGCACCACCAGGGGGATAGGGCGGATGCGGCGGACACTGGAGTCGGTGCGCATGCTCTGGGTTTTCCCGCCGCGTTCCTTGATCCACACGACGGGTCCGGGCTTCACAAAATGGCTGGTGATGGAGACAGCCTGGTCCAGCAATCCGCCGGGATTCCAGCGCAGGTCAAATATCAATCCGCGGATGTTCTTCTTCTCGAGAGTGCGCAGTCCCTTTGCGACTTCCTCCTCGCTCTGGTCGTTGAACTGGCTGAGCGAAAGATAGCCGATGTTGCCGGGCAGGATTTCGGTTTTCACCGTGTCGAACGGAACGGTATCCCGAATGATGCGGAACACCATTGGCTTCGCCACCTTGTCGCGGCGAATGGACAGCGTGACGGGGGTTCCTCGTTCGCCCCGAATCAGTTTGACGGCGGCTTCCACCTTGAAACCGACGATGCTCTTTCCGTTGACGGCGATGATCTCATCGGCGGGACGCAGACCCGCTTTGCGCGCGGGACTGTTCTCGATGGTGTCGACGATGATGATGCGGTTCTTGCTGGTATCCAGGTGCGCACCGATACCGCTGAACTCGCCGCTGTTTTCCTCCATCAGAGCCACGTATTCGTCCGGCGTCAGAAACCGCGTGTAGCGGTCGCCCAGCGAACCCAGAAGCCCCGAAACAGCGGCGTAAGTCAGGTTCATATCAAGGTTGTATTTCGGGTGTTTCGGCAGAGGCCCGTAGAAACGGTCCTTGATGACCTTCAAGCCGGCTTCATAAGTCTGTTGCGGCGGCAGGGACTCGTCAGGGTCAGCGGAGAGTATAATCTCGGCCGCGGAGTTCCCGGTGGGAAGAAGGTCCGCCGAGGCCAGGCGCGAGGACGCGAATCCTTTTGGCGCGTAGGAACCCGCGATAAGTCCCGCCAGGCAGAGAACCGCCCAGAAGAAGATGGCCAGCAGTGCGTTGCTCTTTCGGTTCGTCATCCGCGTGCCTCCTGGAGAACGGTCACGGCTGTCGGTACCTGGCGCGAAAAATCATTGGCAAGAACGCCTGGAGTCAGTCCGGCGCCCGCGTAGGCCTTGCCGTCCGGCAGGAAGTACTTGCCGGTGGTCAGCAGGTAGGCGGAGCCGTCGCGGAACGGAATCAGTGATCGTTCGAAACCGTCGCCGTAGGTTCTGGCGCCCACGAGTTTCGCCCGTCCGGATGCTGTCAATGCGCCGGCCAGCCATTCCGCGTTGCCGGCGGTGGTCTTGTCTGCCAATACCACCAGTTTGCCGGTCCAGGCGTTTTCAGTCCGGTTGACGGCCAGTTTGGCCCGCGCCATCCCGGCGTCAGTTCTGCGTTCCACGGAACCCATTGGACCGTCTGCGAACCGGGACAATACCTGGAGAGCGCGATCTTGCGGGCCACCGATGCAACCGCGAAGATCCAGCACGATACCCTTGGATCCGGAGGCTCTGGCGAGAGCCCGGTCCAGATCGGGACCGATGGTCCTGGTGAATCCACCGATACGAATCAGCGTAACATCCGGCCTCGGCTGGGATGTTTCAACGGAGCGGACCGCGGTAGGCCCGGTCTGCACGGCGAAAGATTCCAGCGTGTTCGGCGCCTTGCCCTTCACCACCAGCGAGATGGAGCGGCCGTCCTCCGAGAGCGTACGGTAGGATTCGTAGAGGTTCATTATGTCATCGTCGCGGATTTCCTCGGGCTTCTCGGGTTCGGGAGTTCCGGGTCCCGGCGTTACCTTCCCGTCCGCGTCGCGAGGACGCAACTGCATGCGTACCATGGGAGGAAACAGCGCGAACTTGTCGTCGATCTTCATGATCACTTCACCCGGCTTGAGCCCCGCCTTCTCGGCCGGACTGCCAGGGAGGACCGAAACCACCACCAGGCGGCGCATCGGCGCCTTGCCGACAGGTTCGATGACCGCGCCAATGCCGTGAGCCGTGCCGTCCTGCAATTCGATGAGCCCGCGGGCCTCCTCGGGCGTCAGGTAGCGCGAGCGGGAGTCGCCCAGGGCGTCCGCCATCCCGCGAAGGGCCCCCTGTGTGAGAGGGCGTTCATCGGTAATCCGGTCCACGAAGCCCTGCTCCAGGTTTTCCAGCACCTCGGCGAAGACGCGCGAGGGAGCGCCGCCGATTCCGCGCGTGGCGATGCTGGCGAGCCACCGGTTCCGCAGGAACGTGTGATGATGAGCGCGCGCCTTGCGGCCGTACTCGAAGGAAATGCCGAAGACTGCCAGGCTGACGAGAGCGAAGAGTATGTATTTCCGTTGCATAGAACAATTATAACATCGGCCGCCTGCGCGGCCTTGCTTTGCCGGAACGGTCCGGGCTATGGTATTGCCGTGCCGCGACTTCCGGCCGGCACGCCGTCCTCATCATGAAAACGTTTCTCAAACGATACTGGTTCGCGCTTTTCGCGTTGATTGCGCTGGCATCAACAGCATCGGCGCGCGGACCGGTGGCCGACTCGGACTTTGCCACGCGCGTCCTGGCCTTCAACGCCGCCAACGGAGTGCCCAACTATACGGAAAACCCCGAATTCGCGCTGGGACCACCCTCCGCTGACGCCCTGCCCGCCGTGCCGGATAATACCTCGCTGTTTTCCTTTGGTTGGACTGGATATATCACGCTCGGGTTCGACCGCCCTATCATGAACGACACCCGCAACCCCGGCGGCTTCGACTTCATCGTGTTCGGCAACACCATGTACGCGGGCGACGACATCGATTATCCCAACTTCGAACCGGGCTTCGTGGAGGTCGGCGTCGACCCCGCAGGAAATCACGAATACGGGGACGGCACTCAGGTCCTCTGGTACTGGCTGAAAGGCCAACCCGCGCCGGACACGACGGACGGTTTCCCGATGCCCATGCCGGCTCCCGGTTCCATCCTGCTCGGCTACGCGGACTGCACACCGGTTGACGGAGCCGGCGACCCCCTTGTTCCGGACGACCCTTCCGTTCCCGGTATCACCAACGGCACGGCCGGCGGCGATCCCTTCGACATTGCCTGGGCGGTCGATCAAAACGGAGCGCCGGTGGAACTGCCGTACATTGACTTCGTGCGCATTTCATGCGCGGTCAACCTGAACCAGGGCGTGCTGGGATACGTTTCCACCGAAGTCGACGCCGTCTCCATCGTGCGTCCGCGCGTACCCGGCGACCTCGATTACGACGGTTTCGCAACCCTGGCCGACGTTGTCCTGACAGCCCGCTTCGTCAACGGTTCGATGGACCTGACCGATGAGGAAAAAGCGCGCGCCAACGTCTCAGGCCACGAAGGCGATCCCACGATGGCCGACGCAGTGGGCATCCTTCGAATCGCTTCGGGACTCGCGTCCTGGAAATGACAGGAAAGGCCGCCGGAAGGCGGCCTTCTCAGACACTAACTCGTTCGTTTACCTGGCGCCGTTCGGTTGGGCCAGGCCGAGTTCCGCGATACGCGCTTCCACCAGCTTCTTCTGCGACTGCAACTGCGCCCGCCGACCGGAATCCTGCGAGGTTTCCAGTTGCCGTACGATGACGGTGTGCTCACGCAGAAGGGCGTTCAAAGCCTCGTCCGAATCTTTCAAACGGTTCGCGTACAACTCCGAAACCGCGTGCAGGGCATAAATCTCGATGTCGGAACCCGGCGCCGAATCCGCAAGTCGCAGAAGGTTCTTCGCCGCGTCCTCCCACTTCTCCTCGTCCAAAGCCCGAATGACAACGCTCAACGTATCCTTCTGGTCCTGGTTCAGGTTGTCGTTCGGCACCAGTGCGAGCACTTCCTCGCGCGGTGTAACCACGGGAGCAGTAACATCCGTGTCCAACGGCGCGGACGCGATGTTCGTGTTGTCCGTCGTGTCCAGAGGATGGGCCGTGTCCTGCGAGGGCGTCACCGGAGCGTTACGGGCAATCTGGGTTTCGAAGTTCTCGCGGGCGATGCTGGCGCCGTGCCACGAACCGACGTTGTACGCCAGGAAGGCGAGGATTCCAGCGGTGGCGGTGAGGCTGGCGACCGGGAGCCAGTTGCGTTTCGGGGCAACGGCCCAGCGCTGGGCGCGCAGGTCGTCGGCGATGAGGCCCATCAGGCGGTGGTAACTTTCGTCTTCCCCGGCCGGTTCATAGGCGTTCATCACGGCATACAGCGCGTCTTCCTCATCGGGAGTCGCAATCTGCTGTGTGCGTCCTTTGAATATGTTTTTCCAACTCATCTGGTTACTCCCAACACGCTACGGGCCGCCCGCTTCGTCTGAGGACTTTCCGGTGGAAAGCGGCGAGTCCGTGAAGTACTCATCCCCGCGTATCCGTTTCCTCAGTTTTCCCATCGCCCGGTTGATCTGGCTGGTTACGGATGAAACACTCGGTTTCTCCAGAACCGCCATAATCTCTTTCAGGCTCAGCCTCTGCTGATATGCCAGCGCCAGTATCTCCCTGTCACCGGGCGGCAAACTCTCCAGCGCCGCCTGAACCCGTCGGATGCGCTCGGCCTCCAGCATGCTTTCCAGCGGCGACGGTCTCGTATCGCGGACCTCAATCGTCTGGCCGTCTTCGTTCTCCAGCGAACCAACGTATCTGTCGTGATGCGCCCGCTTGTGGTCTATGACCAGGTTGCGCGCAATCCGCAACAGAAAGGATCCGAAGGCTCCCTGCTTGCGAACCTCGTACCGATGGATGGAACGGTATGCGTTGACAAATGTCTCGGCGGCAATGTCCTTGGCCGTTTCTTCATCCACGACACTGAGCCTGATGAAACCGTACACCCTTTTGTAATATCTCTCGTGCAGTGCTCCAAACAGGGCCAGGTCTCCGGCCTGCACTTTTCTGATGATTGCTTCGTCGGTCATTGAGTGTACGTTCACTTGGGTAAACGGGGACGTGTTGGAAATGTCACCCGTTCTCATGTTACACTTCGGAGGCCGTGTGTCGGGCGTCGTAATCCGGAGTGCCGGCACCTGACACCTGTTACGTGATCCACACAAGCAGGATGCTGACGTCTGCGGGGGTGAGTCCGGGGATGCGGCGCGCCTGCCCCACACTGCGCGGACGCACGCGGTTCAACAGTTCCCGACCCTCGTTGCTGAGGCCCCGGATGGCCGTGTAGTCGATATCATCGGGGATCACATAGTCTTCCATCACGCGCTGACGCTCCGCTTCCGCCTTTTCCCGCTCGATATACCCCGCGTATCGAACAGCGATGGTCACCGTCTCCACATCGGCGGGATACCGGCGTCCGTGTTCCGGATCGGGAGCGGGATTGCCGTCGGGAAGGCTGGAGAGGTCAAGGAATTCGATGCCTTCGCGGTTCAGAATGTCCGCCAGCGCAACCGGCTTCGCAAGTGGCGGTTGTCCGCGGTCCGCCATCCATCGCTGAACAGCGGCCGTGGGACGGGCAACCGTGGTCGTCAGCCGCTGTGTTTCCGCCTCCACCCAGTCCCGCCGCCGCGTGAAAACCTCCCAGCGCGCGTCGTCCACCAGACCGACCTCGCGCCCGCGTTCGGTCAGCCGAAGGTCCGCATTGTCGTGCCGCAACAGCATCCGGCGTTCGGCCCGGCTGGTCAACAGGCGGTACGGCTCGGTGGCGCCGCGCGTCACCAGGTCGTCAATCATCACGCCGATGTAAGCTTCGTCGCGCCGCAGGGTGAAGGGAGCGTCTCCCCGCAGTTTCAACACGGCGTTGATGCCGGCAACCAGTCCCTGGCCGGCCGCTTCCTCGTATCCGGACGTGCCGTTGATTTGCCCCGCCGTGTACAGCCCGCTGACGAGGCGCGTTTCCAGCGTGTGGCGCAACTGCAGGGGCGAGATGGCGTCGTATTCCACCGCATAGCCCGGCCTCAGCATTTGAACCTCTTCCAGTCCGGGCAGGGTGCGCAGGAACTGCATCTGCACCTCCGCCGGCAGACTGGTGCTCATGCCCTGCACGTACACGCTGTCTGTGTTCCGCCCCTCGATCTCCAGGAACACGGCGTGCCTGTCGTGGTGCGGGAAACGGACAATCTTGTCCTCGATGCTGGGGCAGTAGCGCGGACCAACGCCCTCGATGATTCCGGCATACATCGCCGACCGGTGCAGGTTTGCGCGGATAATATCGTGCGTCGCGTCGTTCGTGTAGATCAGCCAGTTCGACATCAGGTCCGTGCAGGTCGGCCCGGTTGAGGCGAACGAAAACCACAGCGGTTGGGGATCGGAGGGCTGTTCCTCGGCGCGCGAAAAGTCGATGGAGCGCCGGTCCACGCGCGCGGGCGTGCCGGTCTTCAGGCGCACAATCTCAAAACCCAGTTCGCCGAGGTTTTGCGCAAGCGTTTGCGCGGATTCCTCCCCGACGCGCCCACCCACCGTCGTAACGTCGCCCGTGTGCATCAAACCACGCAGAAACGTGCCGGTCGTGAGCACAACGGCCGAAGCCCGTATCTCCCCGCGCCGCTTGGTTTCCACACCTGCGCAAACGTTTGCTCCGGCTGTATTACTCTCGACTAACAAGTAGGTCACCTCGTCTTCAATGACCTCCAGGCCGACCTGCGCATCCAGCGCAGACTGCATGGCGCGCTCGTACTCGCTCTTGTCACACTGGGCGCGCAGGCACTGGACCGCCGGCCCCTTGCTGGTGTTCAGCATGCGGATGTGCGTGGTGCTGGCGTCCGTTACAAGCGCCATCTGCCCGCCCAGGGCATCCACCTCCCGCGTCACCGTGCCCTTCGCCGGTCCGCCGATACTGCAGTTGCACGACATCCGGCCGATCGACTCGCGCGACAGCGTGATGAGCAGTGTCTGACAGCCCATCCGCGCCGACGCCAGCGCCGCCTCGCACCCCGCGTGCCCTCCACCGATTACGATTACGTCCACGCATTCAGTGTAGAACCGCAGGTGCCGGGTGTCAGGCGCCCGCCGCGGTTCGCGCAACGACGGCCGCGTCGTCCATCATCAATACGCCGTTCGGAACGAGGTCGAGTTTGACGATATCGGCCGGCGTGGCGCTGATGAGGCCGGCCGCGATGCCCAGGCACCTCGCCGCATCGGCCCACGCGAGGCCGCCGGCCACGTCGAATGCACCGCTCTCGCCGGCGCCGATTTCGCTGACCGCCTTCAGCACGTACCCCGTGCCGCCCCGGTCCACCGCGAGGTTGGTGAATGTGGCCACGCCGTTCACCGCGTTCAAGGTTTGCGTGCCGACCGCATACGAACCGGCGGTTCCCGTTCCCGGCTTGACGTACACGGTTACCGGTCCGTTGAAGTTCGTGTACAGGAAGTCATTGCCGTCGCGTGCTTCGATGACGGGCTGAACGGAGAGCGGCGTCCCTTCCTCACCGTTTCCCGGATTCCTGGTAAACACCAGGTGGTCAGCCGGTAAAATGGACATCGTAAGAAGACTGTGCCGGTCGCCCGCGCTCACATCGTTGACATTGGATACACCGATTATCTGAACCGGCGACTTCTGGTTCGCAAACGTGCCGTTGCCAAGTTGGCCGTAACCGTTGTACCCCCACGCCCAGGCGGTTCCGTCGTTTTTGCACGCGATGCCGTGCATGTCTCCCGCGTCGATGGCCTTGATATCCGTGAGGCCCGTGATGAGCACAGGTGACTTCCTCTGCGTGTACGTGCCGTCGCCCAGTTGAGCCGTTTCATTGCTTCCCCAGGCCCACAACCGGCCGTCCTCCGTCAACGCCAGGGTATGGGCGGAAGCGGCCTTCACGTCCTGGCAGGCCGGCAGGCCGGGCACTTGGAACGGTGTTTTTCTGATGGTTGTCGTCCCGTCGCCGATCTGGCCCTTTGAGTTCAAGCCCCACGTCCACACCGTGCCGTCGTTCTTGACGACCACCGTGTGCCCTCCGCCCGCGCACATGCGTCGAACACCGGTCACGCCGGGTACGGCCGTGGGCGTCGGGCTGTCATTTTGCGTTTCGTCGCCGAGTTGGTAGTATGCGTTGTCGCCCCAGGCGTACAGGTCGCCCGAATTCGTCAGGGCCAGGCTGTGGTATATACCGGCGCTGACGGCCTTGATGTTCGACAGGCCGGCAACCTCGGCGGGAACGCTTCTGTCGGTGGTTGTGCCGTCGCCCAACTGGCCGTTGTTGTTACTGCCCCACGACCAGACCTTCCCATCCCCGGTCACCACCAGGCAGTGGCCGAACCCGGCGCTGACGTCTGTGATGGACGGCAGACCCGGCACCTGGGCCAGCGAATACCTCGTCTCATTCGTGCCGTCACCCAGTTGGCCGCTTCCGTTGCCACCGCAGGCCCACAGGCGGCCCTCGGTGTCCAGAACCACGCTGAAGTCATCACCGGCGCTGACTCGGGAGACCTCGGCCGGCCCCGGCATGCGCACCGGGTGTCCCCGGCGTGTGCGCGTTCCGTCGCCTCGCTGGCAGGAATCGTTGTCGCCCCACGGCCACACCGTGCCGTCTAAGAGGCAGGCAACCGACTCACAGTCGCCGGAACTGAAAGAAACCACGTTCGCGATGCCCGTGACCGGAACCGGCGACAATCGACTGATGGAGGTGCCGTCGCCCAGTTGCCCGTACTCGTTATACCCCCAAGCCGTCAGGGTTCCGTCGTTCAACCTGGCCAGCGATTGGAACGAACCGGCGCACACCTCCGAGACGGCTGTCAGGGCCGGTATCTGCTTCGGAACAAGGCTGTCGTCTTGTGTTCCATCGCCCAGTTGCCCGTCTCCGTTGTCGCCCCAGGCCCACGCGGTTCCGGAGTTCGTCACCGCGAGGCTGTGCCAGTATCCGGCGCTGACGGACTTGACGTCGGTCAGCCCGGAAACCTCCTTCGGCGTAAGGCTTTCATCATTCGTGCCGTCGCCCAACTGCCCGTACCCATTTGAGCCCCAGGTCCATACAGTCCCGTCGGTCCGGACCGCCAGCGTGAAGTCCAAACCGCCGTCCACGCTCAGGACGCCGGCGATGCCGACATTAACGGGTGTTTTTTTGCTGACTGCGGTTCCATCGCCCAGTTGACCGTACCAGTTGAAACCCCAGGCATAGAGATTGCCGTCATTTGTTACCGCCAGGCTGTGGTATAAACCCGTGCCGACCAACCGGATATTGGACAGCGCGGAAACCAGAATCGGGGTTGTCCGGTCCGTTGTTGTTCCATCGCCCAGCTGGCCGTCACTATTCTCGCCCCAGGCCCACACAACGCCGCCGTTCGTCACGGCCAGGCAGTGGGCTTCGCCTGTGCTGACCATCTTGACATCCGTCAATCCCGAAACACGCACCGGCACAGAACGCATGGTTTTCGTTCCGTCGCCCAACTGGCCGCTTCCGTTGTAGCCCCAGGCCCATACGGTTCCATCGTTCTTCACAGCGACGTGGAAGCCCCAGCCACTGCTGACCTGCTTGACGCCGGTGATGGCGGCCTGTCGCGGGATGCCGGGGGCATCGCCGTTGCCCAGTTGCCCTTGATAGTTATCGCCGCAGGACAATGGCGGGCCGGAAGACGAAATAGCCGCATACAGGCCGGAAGCGAAAACGCACCCGAAAGCTATCAGGCACACAAATGCGCTTAACCGAGGCTGGATACACATGGGGAATTTTCCTTTCAAGAGGGAGGTATCCCTTTTTTCGATTCGCTTTGATTACCAGTTTACACCACGAATGTTTGCCCGGCCACCATTTGCCGGCAGTGCCATCCTTCCATGGGGCGTCAATGGAGACGCCCGGCATCATCGAGAACCGGAAGGAATCAGACGATATGAAGGCGGAAGGCTGGGGACCCTGGAATGTGCGCGCGGCGAACGCGTTGATTCATCTGCACACCGGGCTGGAACTGCGGCTTGGCGTGCGCGAACCGGACGGCCGCGAGTGGTGGGAAATGCGCTGGAAACAGGTCGAGCGCCTCGGCCCATGGGTCGAGAACCGCCTGCCGGACGACTCGCGCCACCGCTCCGGGAAGATACGGTTCAAGGTCGGTTCGACGCGGTTCGAAATGCGGTACAACGCGCTGAACGGCCGGCTGACGGTGGAAATTGAGCCTCTGGACGCGGCGTCCCGAACGGCCGAAATCCTGCCGAAACTGCACTGGCCGTGGCCGAACTATCAACCCGGCGACACGGGCGTGACGGCAACAATCACCGCGGGCGGGTCGACGCAAATCCTGACGCAGGACGCCGGCGAGGTTGCCATCCCGATGACGGGTGTTGTGGCTTTCGAAGTCGCCTTGCCAACCGGCGCCGGGGTTTCCCTGCCCGCGCCGACCCCGATTCCCGTGGACACGGATACCCTGGAACCGAACGATGAACTGGCCGAGGTGCTTTGGCGCGGCGTGGCGTGGAACACCATCTGGCAACCGAGGGTGAAACGCCTGATGCCGCCCGTGTCGCGCGACTGGTGCGTGGACGACGGCAACTTCGGCGACTACATCATCGCCCCCTGGGATACCTTCTTCTGCAGTCTGCTCTCCGCCACGCGCGACCGCGAGATGGCGTATGTGGCCGTGCGCGCGGCCCTCGCCGAAATGACCGAGCGCGGCATGCTTCCCAACGTCGGCGGCGGCGCGGGCCAGACAAAGGACCGAAGCCAGCCTCCCGTCGGCTCGTTCTGCGTGTGGCGCCTGTACGAGTTGTTCGGCGACAGGGAGTTTCTGGCGGAGGTCTACCCGCAACTCGCGCGATGGCACCGGTTCTGGATGACCTACCGCGACGGTAACGGCGACGGCCTTCTGGAATGGGGTTCCGACCCGATTCCGGCTCCCATCGCGTGGTGGGCGCCGCACACACAGCAGGCCGCCAAGTGGGAATCCGGCCTCGACAACAGCCCGATGTACGAGGATATCCCCTTCAACGAGACGACCAACACGCTGGAACTGGCCGACGTGGGCCTGACGTGCCTCTACGCCAGCGACACGGAGTGCCTCGCGAAGATGGCCGACGCGCTGGGCAAGCCCGATGAAGCAACGGCGTACCGCGAGGAATATGAGGGCCTGAAACAGCGCATCAACGATCTGCTGTGGGACGAAGAGGCCGGCATCTACTGCAACCGCCACTGGGACGGGCGCCTGGCCGACCGGTACTCTCCGACCTCATGGTTCCCGCTGTTCTGCGGCGTCGCCACGCCGGAACGCGCCGAGCGCAGTATCCGCGAGCACCTGCTGAACCCGGAGGAGTTCTGGGGCGAGTGGGTCATTCCCGCGATTTCCCGCAAAGATCCGAATTTCCCCGTTCAGAAATACTGGCAGGGACGCGTGTGGGGACCGTTCAACTTCCTGGTTTACACCGGCCTGAAACGCTACGGTTTCGATGATATCGCCGAGGAACTGGCCGAAAAATCACAGCAGTTGCTGATGAAGGAATGGCGCGAGGAAGGACACATCCACGAAAACTACAACGCCATCACCGGCGACGGCGACGACGTGGACCCGAAGGACCCCGAAGGCTCGTCCGACCCCATCTACCACTGGGGCGGCCTGCTGGGCTACATCGCGCTGGACGCCCGGGGCGTACTGCCGGTGGCGGAATAGGATTCAGGATTCAGGATCCAGGATTCAGGATCCAAGGCGGTCTTTCCGGGCTCAAGGAGGGGCAAGGGGGTGGTTTACGAGAGCTCCCCTCCTTTTCAAGGAGGGGTTGGGGGTGGTTGCGTGACCTGAGACAAAACCCAGCCCTTTGACCGCCCTCATCTGAACGCGAAGGGCGGCCACGGCGGGCATCTGTACCAACTAAATCGACTAACTGAGCGTAAATCGTGTCATTTCGAGCGTAGCGAGAAATCTGCGGTTGCTTTTCCCGCCGCAAGCGGCGGGTGGGATGAACCGCAGATTCCTCACATTCGTT
>Ga0302252_1000583_pt1 | contig 29603 bp, 26 predicted proteins | sample AAG_RA_Leu_MG_FD_193511 | JGI IMG/M metagenome (GOLD analysis project Ga0302252, IMG submission 193511) | Enriched activated sludge microbial communities from anaerobic digester in WTTP, New Holstein, Wisconsin, United States - AAG_RA_Leu | ecosystem: Engineered > Bioreactor > Anaerobic >... | reverse complement strand
GCTGCGGCCAGAATAGCTTCCCGCTGATAGGAGACAAGCTTCCCTCCATACAGGTGAAGACCACCCAGGGCATGATCAATCTGCCCGGCGACTACCGGGGCAAGTGGTTGGTGCTTTTCAGCCATCCGGCGGACTTCACTCCGGTCTGCACCACCGAGTTTGTGGCATTTGAGAAGAGGCGGGGTGAGTTTGAAAAGCTGAACTGCGATCTCATCGGCCTGTCCATAGATCAGGTCTTCTCCCACATGAAATGGACTGAGTGGATCAGAGAAAATCTGAAGGTAGAGATCAAGTTCCCCATAATCGCCGACGATCAGGGTAAGGTTGCCGAGAGGATGGGAATGATCCATCCCGGCAAAGGGGCCAATACTGTGAGAGCGGTCTTCCTGGTCGATCCCGAGGCCACCATTCGCCTGATTCTCTTCTACCCCCAGGAGGTGGGCCGGAACATGGATGAGATCCTGCGGGCGCTCAAGGCTCTGCAGGTGGTGGACAAGAACAAGGTGGCAGCTCCGGCCAACTGGCCCAACAACGAGTTGATCGGCGATCAGGTCATAATCCCGCCCCCGGCGGACGAGAAGACTGCGGCAACCAGGAAGACCGGCGGAGACATGGTCTGCGAAGACTGGTGGTTCTGCCACAGAAAGCTATGAAGGTAAATAAAGGTGATTGAATATGTCTGACAAGAAACTTTACTCCCTTCCCGAACTGCCCTATGCCTACAATGCCCTGGAGCCATTCATCTCCGAGGGCCAGCTACAGCTGCATCACGACAAGCATCATGCCGCCTATGTCAATGGTGCCAACGCCATTCTGGATAAGCTGGAAAAGGCCCGCCAGGCCGGATCGGACCTGGATATGAAGGCGACGCTGAAGGAGCTGTCCTTCCAGGCGGGAGGCCATGTGCTGCACAGCCTCTTCTGGTCCAACCTCGCCCCTGCCGCCAAGGCAGCCAAGGAGCCCGGCGGCACTCTGGCGGAAGCCCTGAAGAAGGAGTTCGGATCCTTTGAGCGCTTCAAGAAGGAGTTTACCACCGCTGCCGCCAGCACCGAGGGATCCGGCTGGGCGGCTTTAGCCTGGTGCGGCATGACCGGCAGGCCGATGATCATGCAGATAGAGAAGCACAATGTGAACGTCTATCCCATGTTTCGCATCCTCATGGTGGTGGATGTCTGGGAGCATGCATATTATCTGGACTACAAGAACGAGAGGGCCAAGTTCCTGGAGGCCTTCTGGAATATTGTGAACTGGGATGAGGTCAACCGCAGGCTGGAGGCGATAATCAAATAATTTTTTTTAAAAAAAAATTAAACCAGAGGATGCTAGTCGCATGCCATCCCCGTGCTGGACGACCTGATGGGGACAATGTACGGCCTGCCCAGGGCATTTAAAATCATAGCCTCAATGCCGTAGACATTTCCTATATTGTATTCATTAAGAAGAGCCTTTGGCCCACCGGCAGCATAGATCTTACCCTTTTTGAGCATGACCAGTTTGTCCGAGAAGCGAGAGGCTAAATTGAGGTCGTGGATGGCCATTACTGCCGAGATCTTCTTCTCTTTGACCAGGGTGCTTACCGTCTCCATCACCTCCAGTTGATGAAGCATATCCAGGTTGGATGTGGGCTCGTCCAGGAGTAGCACTGCCGGCTCCTGGGCCAGGGCACGGGCAATGAGAACCTTCTGCTTCTGCCCGCCGGAAAGCTGAGAAAAGTCACGCATAGCCAGATCATCCAGTTTCAGCTTTTCCAGAACCTCGGCTACCTTTTCCAGATCGGCCTCTCCGACCTTCCAGCCGATGTGCGGCCTTCTGCCCATGAGAACGGTATCAAAGACCGTAGTGGCCAGTAGAGACGAGCTTGATTGGGGGACATATCCAATCTTCCTGGCCACATCCTGTCGACTCATTCTCTCAATCTCCTGGCCGTCGAGAAGGATGCTGCCCTTGGGCTTGAGAATGCGATCTATGCACTTGATGAGAGTGGTTTTTCCCGAGCCATTGGGCCCAACCAGGCTCAAGATCTCTGAGTTTTCGATGACCAGGTTGATATCATCGAGAATCATGTGGCTGTTGTAGCTGAACGTGAGATTTTTTATTGTGATATTTACCAATTGATTTTGCCTCCTGAAGCAATCTTTTTCGGCGATTATTGACCTTTATTTTGACTCTTTTGATAATCTCGAATTGGATTCATCCTTTACATATGAATACTTTTTTTATTTTAAATTATTTTGTATTACTTAGTATCAGGATGCTTTATTGAACAAGTATAGCATGCTTAATAAATGCTTCTATTTTCATATCCTTCTGTTGCTACAATAATTCAAGCTTCGTTGATAGCAATATCCTGATTTATCTCCATACATCCTGACATTCAATAACTAACTTAATTATAATATGGTAGCATCTAATTAGGAAATTAAAAGAAGGCATATATCTTATTGAGATTAAATATCCAATTTTGCTATAAAAAATAACATAATAAAAGTTATTAATCATTCTCTATTTAATCCTTCTTCAATATCGCCTTCCACATCAAGATATACCGCTCTAAGCTTTTCCATCTCCTCAGTTGTGGCCTGCCAGTGGCCGCGCTTCTCTGCCTCTAGCAATCGTTCTGCTACGGCAGCCGCGGCAAAACTGTTGTTATTGGTCAGCTTTTCATTCATCTCTCGATCAAAGAGGTAGCGTTCGGCTATGGCCGACCAGATCCAGTTTTCCACAGAGTGCGTGGTAGCAGCCAGGCCGAGCATGTTCTCCACGCGATCGGCAATCTGCTGGGCACCGTGAAATTCGTGGGAGAGCATGGCATTGGCCCAGCGAGGATTAAGGAGCCTGGTTCTTGCACCCCGGTTAATTGCTCGGGCAACATCCTCCGTGTGAATTACTTCCTCTGTGGTGTCGGATATGAGCATTCGCACAGGCTCACCCTTCTCCATCTGCACAGCGCGAGAAAGGCCTCCGAAGAACTCGTAGTAGTGATCGAGGTCTATTATCTCTCGATCATGTGTGTCTCTGACCTGAGAGACCAATTCCACGCGGGAGAGATTGGCCCGGTAGAGCTCATCGCTCTTAACAGCATGCAGGTTTTCGGTGTAGAGGTGATCCATGGACTGAATGAAGACCTCGGCCAGCTCCTCTTCCGTCTTCCAGATGGAGTCTTCGAGCAATGGCAGCATCCTTGTGCCATACTCCCCTGCTTTTGGCCCAAAGACTCTGCCGTTGGCCATTTTTAAAGCAGTTCTCTCGTCCAGATTCGCCGACTTGAGATCTTCCTTATTTTTCAGGGAATGCTTGCGAACGAAGTTTTTCTCTGTATCCTCGTCAAGCTCTGCCACCAGATTGAAGGCACGATCCAGAAGGAGAACGATATTGGGAAACATATCCCGGAAGAAGCCGCAGATATTGACCAGACAATCCACTCTGGGGCGCCGCAATTCCTCCAGTGAGATGACCTCCAGCCTCGGTGCCCAGGAACCAGCATCTCTGATTATGCGCACCCCTAGATAGCTCAAAATCTGGCCAATGGATTCGCCCCCTGTCTTGGTGGTCTCAAATCCCCACAAAATGAGGCCTACCGTCTCAGGATAGCTGGCATCCTTCTCTTGGTAAACGCAAATTGTATTTTCTGCGATCTCCTGGCCACGCTGCATTGCGGTCTGGGTAGGTATTCGATTTGGGTCAAATTGGGTCAGGTTTCTGCCGGTAGGAAGGATATCAGGTGTGCGGATAACGTCGCCCCCGGCAGCTTGCTCAATAAATCCCGCCTCCAGGCCGCGTAGAAGACCTGTGATCTCGGCATCGTTGGAAGAGTATTTTTCCAGAAAATCAAGGCCATAGCTTAAAGTCTCTCTCAATTCTTCCCTGGTCTTGGAAGATATGCCGCTCTCCATAACAGCGAAGTCAACCGATTTTTCCAGGCAGAGGCCGCAAAGATGCGAGGCTATGCGATCGATCTCTTTTAGCACCTCTACAAAGCTTTCTCGGTTATGCAAGACCTGGTCATAGTCCAAGCCTTTACTCTCGGCCAGAATTCTGTTTAGAGACTTTATGCCCTCCCGGTCATACCTCAAGATGAACTCAAAGAAGCTTTGCAGATCTTTGCGCTCATATATCTCGCCCAAAATGTGCAGGCCTTTGGGAATTATGCGCCTCTTCATCTCGTAGAGCTCATCGTGAATGCCCGGTACATCACGGCCCTCAATCTTCAGCTCTCCCGCTTTCTTAAAAATCTTTTCTTGCACAATATCTGCTTTCAAATCGCCATGCTGCCTGGACTGGCTGTACTCGTCGATGAGATCCTCCAGCTCTGCATAGCCCTCATAAAGATCGGATGTGGTAAAGGGTGGAGAGTTGTAGCCCAGGGTAGTCGCATAGAGCCTGCGCTTGGCAATTACCACTTCAGAGGTATTGACGACATGATAGAAGTAAAGGTGGGGCATGCTGCCGATCAAAAGGTCGGGAAAGCACTCATTGGAAAGGCCGACCTCTTTTCCTTTGGTGAATTCTGCCAGGCCATGCGTTCCCACATGCACCACCATATCTGCTTTCCATATCTCCTGCAGCCAGTGATAGAAGGCCAGATACTGATGATGGGGCGGCTTGGTTTTGTCATGAGAAGCGCTGGTCAGATCGGCTTCGCCCAGGGGGGGTCGGGCGGGCTGGATGCCGAGGAAGATATTGCCCATTTCCAGACCCGGAATGACAATCCTTTCGCCTGCCACCATGACCTTTCCCGGTGCCTCTCCCCATGATTCGATTACCTCCTTTTGCATGCTTTCCGGCAGAGAGGAAAAAAAAGACATGTATTCCCTTAAATTAAGAGAAAAGCAGTTCTGGAGGGCATCTTCTGCTCTATGCCAGGAGCCGGTGTTGAAAACAGAGCAATCCTGAAAAAGCCGATGCAGTTCCCTTTCCGGCGGCACCACCCTATAGCCATTGTCCCGCAAGGCCTGCAAGATTTTATGTACGCTGGCAAAGACGTCCAGATATGAAGCCACACCTAAGTTGGCCTCACCAGGAGGATAATTATAGATGATTATGGCGATGCGCTTTTGGGCATTGCTCTTATTTTTAAGCTCCATCCACCTTCGGATGCGTAGAGCAATGCGTTCCACCCTGTCTGGCAGAGCCTGTACCTCTGAAGCCTGCAGCTCGCCGACCGAAATATCCTGCACGCCGCAGCAAGGTATGGGCTCGATGCATCCATCCAGCTCCGGCCAGATAACGGCCATGATGGACTCCATGGGAGAAAGGCCCGTTTCGGATGCTTTCCACTCTTCTATCTTGCGGCTGTACATGCAGGCTGGGGCGAAAACGGGCACATTCAGCTCACTTAGCAGCTCTCTTGTTTTTTCCGGATTGCCGCCCAGGGGCCCGCCGTTCAGCCTAAACCAGGTGAGATTGACCAAAGCGTCGATAATTGGCCTGTCTTTACGGAAAAAGAATTTATTCATGGCCTGCAGGTTGTGAATTCCGTCGGAAAATACCGGGACAGTGTTGCAGTCAAATAGATTTTCCAGAAGGCCTTTCAGAACGCTCTGGCACTGGTCGAAGTGCATATTTCCGTAGAAAAGAACGCCTACCGTGGGAAGTGCTTCGTCAAATCCTGATGCCTTGCAAAAGCTCTCTAACTCCGGAAAATAACCGTGCTTTGGATGAAAAATACCATATTCTGGGTACTGCAGTGGCTCTTTGGCTTTGGGAAGACTGCAGTTCAGATAGTCCCGGAGCAGCAATAGCAACAGATTTCTATAATTTTCTTTTCCCCCGTAACGCCAGTAGCGGGATATGCTCACGTAGTTGCCTGCATCCCGCACTCGGCCCATAGGGATGATCCGGCCGGCTGTCTTGACCAGGCCTTCTGCCAATTGGATCTTCTTCCAAACCTCCTCAGGATCGCGCGCTTCCTCTGGTCTGATTCTGTTCGCCATACTCTTGCCGGAGAAGGAGCCGAGCCTGGTTATCTCCATCATCTTGCCCATGGGGGCCATGAGGTTGACCACGATGTTCTTTTCTTCCTTTAAGGATTCGTAGACAAGATCTATAGCTCTCCCACTGCCCCGGATGTCCACACAGACAGCATCTGAGGTTTGTAGATCTCTTTTCACCACCTGGTCGTCGATCAGCTCCTCGTCTATTTGCCTGGGACAGTATACTTTGAGCTGCAAGGACAGATTGAACTGCTGCTTGATCTCCTCTGCGGCCTGTGCCAGACCGGCGGTGGAAACCGTGGAGATAAAGGTTATCTTCATACGTATATCATGCTCCAAATATTATAATAAAATAAAAAGAAAGGCATCTTGATCTCACATTTCTGGATAGACAAGAATTCCCCTTTGCTTGAGGTCGTAATCCAGACCCTGAAAGTCCTTCAGATATCTCTGGTGGAGAGCCTGGGGATCAAGATCAGAAAATAGATCCGGATGAAGCCATTTGGCGAGATAGGCAACTCCAATAAAGTGCCGGCAGCCGCTGAAAGGCATGTATGTCCAGAGGGGCGAGGCTATCAGAAACACCCTGTCTTCTCGCACGGCAGTGGTGTTCTGAAGCTCCGCTCGGTTCATGATCTCTCTTCTCACATCCTCCAGCTTTCCCGTATCACTGGCAGTTCGCCTGTCGTAGTCTTCATCACCCAGAATGCGAATGATCACATCGGGATTGGCAGCCACTACATCCTCAGGATTTACCTCTTCGACCTCTCCTTTTCCGGCAAAGATGCTTCGCCCTCCTGCGCTTTCAATGGGCGGCACATCGTTGTAAGAAGCGCGGTAAGGACGGTTCTCACTGTAAACCAGGGGTTTATCGCTATCTGGAAGGTGTCTGATCTTCTCCTGGATGGAATCAAGCACATCGTTATAAAACAGCATGAATTCATCTGATTCATTCTCGCGCTCGAATAAAATCCCCAGCTTTTGTACCTCCTCTGCATAGCATTCCGGCCGACTGCAGGCAAAGCAGGCCACTGTGATTCCAGCCCCCTCCAGCTTTTCCAGGAGTGGACCGATGTAAGCTCCAAAGGTTCCAGTTCCTGATCCGGGATGGACCAGCACCATGTCGGGACGCAACTCAATGATCTTTTCCACATCTGGTTCATAGAAGTTGCCCACCGTTGGCAGGGTCTTAAACTCGGGAAAAATGGAGTATATGTCAATGTTCTCCGGCCCCCCAATAACTACGCTCTGCGGCACTTTCAATGTGCGAAGCGTTTCCAGGTGATGCGAGACGGTGCAGACTACCGTTTTGATGGGCCCGTGGATTGTAACTGCTCTTCCCCGCGTGTCCTTAACCGTACGCGGATAGGCTTCATGGATGTGCTTGATATCCTTTAGGTCCTGCCCTGTGATCTTTCCTTGAACGAAGTTTTCATCGGCAATCTTAACCTCCTCTGCCGATACCAACAGGTCTCCGTCCAGGTCTCCCGGAACCGTTTGCATGGCCTGGCCGGGATTAATGAGCAGGCAGAGATGGAGGAGAAGGAGCGTGCATCCGGTTATTTTAAAAAGCCCTTTTTTCCTTTGCAATAGCCCTTGACGCTGCAAAATGGATGGCATGGCTGGCATCACTCCGCTAGGCTATTGCGGTGATCTTCACCAGAGTATCCTCGTATGGGATTTCGGCAGGCTCAGCTCCGGGCCGGTTGGGGCCGAGTACCATGCCTTTCAGAGTGTAATTTCCCGGCGTTAGGTTTGCGGTTGCATTCTGAAAGCATGCATAGTGAGCTTCATCCGAGCGAGCAATCCTTATACTTACATTGGTCTCATTTCCAGGAACTGTAACCGTTGAGTCTCCCATAAAGTGCATGGCCCCCAGGATCATTCTGTAAGCTGTAATGTTATAGCAGCCTGCCGAAAGGTTGCTGAATTCAAATGAGCCGTTTATATCAGTATTAGTGGCATTGGCAGGTATGGCAGCCTCCTCAGCGGTAATTTGCGACCAGGCGTTCGTTGACAGAATGCAGATAACTGCCGAGAAGAATACAGCAGTTAGATGGATAAACCTGTATTTCATATTATAGCACCTCCTCTGAATTTAGTAGAAATTTCATTTAATAGATATTACTTATACCTTTTTAGTTAGCATAAAATAGGATAATTTTAATATATTATATAACTTTTTATTGACAGCGTAAAATGAAAATAGATTAACTCAACTTCTCTGGACAGTCCGTTGTTGGGGGCTCTGGATTAGGCTGTTTGGTTAAACTTTCCTCTTCCACAAGTGTTTCAAAGATATGACGTCCATAGTGTTACTAGATACATACTTATAATATTAAATTATATTTGGCGATAACCAAATGGAGAGAGAAAATGCACCATCTCAAGAGAAAGACGCTGCCATTTACATCCATAGTAGGTCAGGACGACATGAAGTTCTCCCTTATACTTAATGCCATCAATCCTCGCATAGGTGGAGTCCTGATCAGAGGCGATAAGGGCACAGCCAAATCTACAGCAGTTCGGGCACTGGCCGATCTTCTGGAGACCATCCCCGTGGTAGAGGGCTGTCCCTTCAATTGCGATCCGGAAAATCCCGAAGATATGTGCGACCTGTGCTTTGAGAAGAGCCGGGCGGACCTGATAAGGAGAACAGAAAAAAAGACACCTGTCATCGACCTGCCCCTGGGGGCAACCGAGGACAGGGTTGTGGGCTCATTGAACGTCGAGCGCGCCATCAAGGATGGAATCAAAGCACTGGAGCCCGGCATTCTGGGGGCATGCAACCGGGGCATACTCTACATAGATGAGGTCAACCTCCTCGACGACCATGTTGCTGATGTGCTGCTTGATTCAGCGGCCATGGGAGTCAATATCGTGGAGAGGGAGGGCGTATCCGTAGCCCATCCCTCCCGGTTCATACTGGTAGGAACCATGAATCCTGAAGAGGGAGAGATACGGCCCCAATTGCTGGACAGGTTCGGATTGCAGGTGAGCGTCTCCGGCATCGACGATGTGGATCTTAGGGTGCAGATCGCCAAGATGGCAGATGCATTTGATTCAGATCCCGAAGCGTTTGCAGAAAAGTGCCGGCAGAGCCAGATGGAATTGAAGGAGAATATCTCCCAGGCACGCAAGATCCTGAGGAGCGTCTCCATGAGTGATGATCTCCTCCGCTCTGTCGCCGGCATCTGCATCGATCTTGGCGTAAAGACCCATCGGGCTGAGATCGTTATAAGCAGGACGGCAAAGACCATTGCCGCCTTTGACGGAAGGACGGAGGTCAACCGGGAGGATGTGAAGAAGGCTATGGAGCTGGCCCTGGCCCACAGAATGAGGAGCAGGCCGTTTGAGCCGCCCACCCTGAACAAAGAGAAGCTGGAGAAGTCCATGTCCCAGCATCAGCATGAAAAGCAGCACCAGCACCAAAATCCCAAACCGCAAGAGAAGCAGGAGCAACAGCCCCGTGAGCCTGATGAACGCCAGGAAGCCAATCAAACCCAGGCTGCAATGCCACAGGAGCAGGTCTTTGAGATCGGCACTCCTATCGATGTGCGAGCCATAAGCATGACCCGCAAGAGGGACAGAATTGCCCGCCGCAAGACCAACGGTCGGAGAATGAATACAATTGCTTTGCGAAACCGAGGTCGTTACCTGCGCCAGAGAATGCCCCAGGAAGGCAAGGATATCGCCATCGATGCCACTATTAGAGCGGCTGCCCCTTATCAAATGACCCGAATCGGACCCAATGCCGTGAAGGTGTTGAGCGAAGATATCCGGGAAAAGGAGAGGGTTGGAAAGACATCAGCCGTAGTTCTCTTCGTGGTGGATGCCAGTGGCTCTATGGGGGCCATGCAGAGGATGGAGAGCGCCAAAGGAGCGGTTCTTTCTATGCTCATGGACTCATACCAGAAAAGAGACAAGGTAGGAATGATAGCATTCAAAGGCAAAGAGGCAGAACTCATCTTGCCGCCATGCTCCAGTGTGGACCTGGCCCTGAGCCGGCTGCGTGAGCTTCCCACTGGAGGCAAGACGCCTCTTTCCGCAGGCTTATCAAAGGGACTGCAGCTCTTGCAGGGAGAGCTCAGAAAGGATGAGGAAACCAAACCTATGATGGTCCTCATATCCGACGGCAGGGCTAACGTGGGAATGGGCGGAAAGATCAAAGACGAGATTATCGAGATCTCGGAGAAGAGCAAGCAGCTAGGAGTGCATACTATTGTCATCGATACCGAGGTGGTGGAGAGCTCCTTCATGGACATGAGGCTGGGCTACTGCCGGGAGATAGCTGAAACTGCCGGGGGAAAATATTATCCCGTATCCGGCCTGAGTCCCGAAGCTCTCTACAACATTGTGGATGTAGAGCAGAAGCTCCTTTTTGAAAGCAACACATGAGATGAGCAAGATGATCGAGATATCGGGCCTAAGCAAAGAATATTCCGGGGAAAAAGTAGTTGATGGCCTGGATCTTCATGTTAGCAAGGGGGAGTTCTTTGGCTTTCTTGGGCCCAACGGTGCGGGGAAGACCACTACCATCCGCATTCTCACCACGCTTACCAAGCCGTCTTCCGGACAGGTTCTAATCAACGGCCTTGATGTTGCTCGGGACCCGGCCAATGTGAAGTCCGAGTTCGGCATAGTTCAGCAGCATCTCAGCCTGAACCGGGACCTGACCATCGGTGAGAACCTGGAGCTGCATGCCAGGCTGCATCATCTTGCCAAGAAGCAGCGAAGAGAAAGGATAGCAGAACTCCTGGATTATGTGGAACTATCCGATCATGCCGACTACCTCATCGATGATGTCTCGGGCGGCATGAAAAGGCGTGCCATGATCGCCCGCGCTCTTCTCCACAGGCCGAAACTCCTTTTTCTGGACGAGCCCACAGTGGGTTTGGACGCTCAGACGCGCCGCAAGGTATGGGATCTTATTCGCAGGATGAACTCAGAAGGCACCACGGTCTTTTTGACAACTCACTATATCGAGGAAGCGGAGGCGTTATGCCAGAGAGTGGGAGTGCTGCATCACGGCAGGATGATCGCCAACGGCTCTCCCCTCAGCCTGCGCCAGAAGCTCGGCATGATTGCTGTGGAGGTGAATTTGAGTGGAAACGGGACAGAATACGATTATTTCCCGGATAGAGAAGAGGCAGCCGAGTTCATTCAAACTCTGCCCAAAATGGAACGGGTAATCATGCGGGAATCTAACCTGGAAGATGTGTTCATTGAGCTAACCGGCCAGAAGGTCCTGGTGGATTGACATGATAGACGCTTACAGCATACTGTGGGCGGACCTCGCCGCACTCAAGCGCCGCGGACCCAGATACCTCATCACGACCCTTGTCAGTCCCCTCCTCTATCTGGTGGCTTTCGGATGGGGACTGGGCCGGGGGATCAACCTCAATGGAACGAGCTACCTGGAGTTCGTAATACCAGGTATCATCGCCCTTACCGCCATGACCACCAGCTTCAACGGTGCCGGCACGAGGCTCAACGTCGACCGGCTTTACTTCAAGAGCTTTGATGAATGCCTCATGGCCCCAATTGGCCTGACATCTCTGCTCATGGGAAAGGCTCTGATTGGTGTAGTTAGAGGGCTTATGAGCTCTGTGGCATTTCTGATCGTGGCCATCCTGATTGCGCCCCATATGCATATCAATGCACCGTTTCTGATCGGCCTGGCTTTAACCTGCCTGACCTTTGCCTTCCTGGGAGTGCTGGCGGCACTGCTTGCCAGATCGCATGAGGACATGGCCACATTCAGCAGCCTGATACTGCTGCCCATGACCTTCCTTGGTGGAACTTTTTTTTCGCTATCTCAGGTACCTGTGGGATTGAAGTATGCTCTTTATGCCCTGCCCCTCACTCATTCGAGCCTTTTTTTGCGGGCGGCGGCATTGGATCGGCCCTTGCCCTGGGGGTCATTCTTGATACTTCTGATGTTCTTTGCGGCATTCCTGGTGGGAGGGATGATTATTTTAAAGAGGATCAGCATTTAGCTGCTCAGGCTTTCAATATCCTGGCCATCCTATCCTTCCATTCTTTCACGTCATCCATATTCATCACATCCACCGCTCCCCCCTGGAACTCGCCCGTGATGTCGCCCATCCTCTCCTCCATCCACCCCTCAATCTCCAGATACAGGCTCTTGAGAGCATCCAGCACTTCCGGATCGGCCTTCCAAAGGCCCCTCTGCTGCGCCTCTAGGAGCCTTCTTCCCATCTCCTCCATAGCCCATGGATTGTTCTCCTGGAAGAACTTGCGGTTATCCTCATCCATGATGAAGGTCTGGGCGATCTCGTTGAATATCCAGTCATCTACCTCCTCTGTCGTCGCCTCCCAGCCGTAAACCCGACCCACACGCCTGGAAATGTCGCTCGCTCCCCTGTAGCCGTGCCGTTTCATGCCTTCAATCCACTTGGGATTGAGCAGCTTCGTCCTCACCACGCGCCTAACCTCATCGGCCAGAGTCCGCACCTGTACATGATCGGCATCCCTTGTATCCCCATAGTAGGACTGCACATGATGTCCGGAGATCTCCCTGGCCGCAGCAGTCAGGCCCCCGTGGTTTCCAAAGTAGCAGCAGCAACCTAAGAGGTCCTTCTCGTCTGTGGTGGTCTTGTTGAATGTGACATCCACGCTCCTGAGCTGTTTTACTAGCTCTTCATGAGACTGCTCTCCGAAGAAACCCTTGCCGTAAGCATAGCCATTCCAGTAGATGAAGATGTCAGAGAGATCCTTTTCACCTTTCCAGGCGGAGGCATAAACCGCTAAGTTCACTCCGCTCCCATATGTTCCGGGCTTGCTGGCGAAGATGCGCGGTGTCGGGCCGCTTTTCAGGTTGTGCGCCCTCAGGAAGTTCATCTCCTCCGGCTCATCAAGAGCTGAGATCTCCCTCATGGCCTTGTCAACGATCTCAATACAGTTGTAAAAGCAGTCGCGAATTATTCCTGAGACGCGAATGGTCAAGTCTATCCTGGGCCTCTTCAATTCCTCCAGAGGTATTATCTGGTAGCCTTTTAGCCTGGAACCCTTCCAAATGGGCTTTACCCCTATCAGATGGAATATCTGGGCCATCTGCTCGCCGTCGGCATACATGACATCTCCCGCCATCCAGAACATGGCCACGTTTTCGGGCATCCTCCCCTGCTCCATGCTGAACTTGTCAAGTAGGCTGTCAGCGAGCCTTCTGCCTACAAGCCAGGCGGCTTCTGTGGGTACTGCTTCCGGATCTAAGGAGTAAAAGTTGCGTCCGGTGGGAAGAATCTCAATCTTTCCTTTGCTGATCAGGCCAGAGGGGCCGGGTTCGATAAATCCTCCGGAAAAGCCGTGCATCAGGCTGTCCATCTCCCGGCTGGCCTCAAGACGCCGGCAGAGATCATTCACCCTTTCCTGCAATGCAAAAATCAAATCATCCGTATCTAATGATCGGCTCTTGGAGCCGATGAGTTTTGACAGACCCTCCCAGCTCTTTCCGCTATCCTGGATGTGGCCATTGGTGCTATGCTGATCCTTGTGCTGTCCGCAGGAAGGCATCATTGCCTTGACGAGATCTTTGCTGAGTGCGTCCATCTCCTGCAAGTCCGCTATCTTTGTGCTGACCTCTTTGCCCAAAAGGCTTGCAGCCGCCCTTCGAAACTCAGCCCTTAAAATGGAGCGTACCAACTCCTCTCTCCTCTTGCCATCGGGAATAGCTCCGAAGATGTGCATCCCATCCGGAATCTGGGTATTGTAGATCTGGGAGATCCTGTCATGAGCTCTCTCCAGTATCTGATCAAAGCTCGCGTCGGATGCTTTCAGACTTTTAAGGTCCATCTCTCTCGCCAGGTTGCTCTCTTCTAAAAGCCCCATTATGATGTGCTCAAGAGCATGAGCCCTTGCGCCATCGGATACTTTGGCCCGTTGATACTCTGCGATCTTTTCCTCCAGATCCTTCAGGTCTCCATAAAGCTCTGAGTCTGTCATCACCGACTGCATATGGTCTATGAGAGTAGCATAACTGCGCCGCTTGGCGATTGTGCCCTCAGAGGGGTTGTCTGAGTTGTAGATGTAAAGATGGGGCATGTCTCCGATGACAATATCAGGATAGCACTCGCCTGAGAGGCCTACCGATTTGCCGGGAAGAAATTCAAGATTTCCATGAGTGCCCACATGCACAATCACATCCGCCCCGAAGATCTTCTCTATGTATCTGTAGGTTGCGATGTAATGATGGGTTGGAGGTACCTCAGGATCATGCAGGATCTTGCATACCTGACCGTCGCACCTGCTGCCGGCACATCCCCTCTTCGGCTGGGCGCAGACGATGGCGTTGCCGTAGCTTATGCCCGTGATAACTATCTTTCCCTGGTAGAGCATGGCTGCAGGAATCCCGTTCTTCTCCTCTCCGGGAGGCTCCCCCCAGGCCTCGCTGACCTGGCTCTGAACAGCCGGGGAGAGGCTTGCGAACCATTGAAGGTATTGCTCTTTGGAGAGAAATGCCAGAGCGCCTCTCTTCTGGACTATCTCCTCAATGTTAGTCCAGCGAAACTCGGATATGGCCTTCCTGCTCATGATGGTCTCTATCAGCTCCTTTCCGTCCCTGGGAAGATCCTTGAAGGAGTATCCAGCATCGGCCATCCTATTCATTATCCTGGCTACGCTCTCCAGAGTATCCAGATGAGCCCCGCCACCCACCGAAGCCTCAACCGAGACGCAAGGGTTGTTATGCAAGATGAAGGCCACCCGACGCTCGGAGGTTGGCTTGTTCTTGAGGGCGATCCACTTTGAGACGCGTCGGCAAAGCTTAGAAATTCTCTCAGGAATGGGAACGTGTCTTTCGACCAAGGCTCCATCTATCTTTGACCTATCAGATACTCCCACCAGCAGCGGCTCAATGACCCCCTCGAACTCAGGCATTGCCACTGACCAGCCGATCTCGCTGCCCGACAGGCCGTGCATATCCGCTCTCCATTCCTCTTCCGTCTTGTGATAGGTCATAACGGGATGAAATACCGGAATATCCTGGTCTTTAAGCGACTTTAGGGAGGTCTCAAGGTCTCTGGAGCGGAATATGGGCTGGAGATTGACAACGGCATCCACTCTTCCTGAAAATAGCCTCTCAGAAACCTCTATCGCCGACCATGCGCCCAAATCTGCGTCACCCATTCCAAAACAAAATGCAGGCAGGACGTCGAACTCCTTCTCCAGATCCAGGATGGCAGCATCCACCAATTCCAGGTCGCCGTTGGCCCAGTATGTCCTTGAGAAAATGAGGCCCACGCAGGGGCGGTCTTTGCATCCGTACCATTTGATGTATTCTTCAAGCGTAGAACGCCGATTTCGCCTTAGGATGATACAGCCCTTGCCAGATAAGCTCCTCGGGGGGCTTGGGGTCAAAGACGGTGCCAAGCACCTCATTGCAGGCATATTTAAGCATATTCTTGAAGTTCTCAGGGCCGCCGAAGAGAACATACCTGTTGACCATGATCGTAACCTCAGTGGGTACGCTGGAAACTGCCCAGTGGGAGGGGTCCCGGCTGAAGGATATGACCGGGATTTCGGGGTCCAGGGACGGAATAATCTCATCCCAGCATGGATCGGCTGAGGGGTGGATCAATGTCATCCGGGATCTTTTGAGCGATGCCAGGCATCTTTCCAGTTCCAAGGGGTCCTCGAGCTGCGTATAGGACCAGGCCTCCAGATTCAGGCCGAGATCCCTGGCAGCTTGCAGCAGGAGGGGCAGCTCGCTGCTCCAGGTAATTGAGACAAGCTTCATTTTGATTTCACCAAAACTCCTTCTTTCTCCTCATGAACAGATAGATGAAAAATGGAACTCCAAGGAAGGCAGTCATTATTCCCACGGGCATTATTACCGGTGCCAGTATGGTTCGCGCCGTAGTGTCAGCTGCAAGCAAGGTCAATCCTCCTACTAGGGCGGAGGCCGGCAGCAAATACCTGTGGTCTCCTCCAATGACCATTCGCGCGATATGAGGCGATACCAGGCCGATGAAGCCGATGGTGCCGGTAAAGCAGATTACACTTGCAGTTATGAGGGATACCAAAAACATAGAGATGACTCGAGTCTTTTCCACATTCACTCCCAAGCTTGAGGCGGTCTCATCGCCTGCTCCCAGGGCATTAATATCCCAGGACTTGAGCAAGAGATAGGGAAAGCATAATGCTATAACCGCCGATACAATCCAGACCTTATCCCAGGAAGACCGACCCATTGAGCCCATCATCCAAAATACCACCTCAGCTACCTGTTCTGACTGGCCTATGTACTGCAAAAATGAGGTCATGGCCTGAAAGAGGTACATTATAGCAATTCCAGCCAATATCATTGTCTCGGGAGTGATGCCCTTGTATTTGGCCAAGCCGTAGACGGTCATGGAGGCGAGCAGGGTGAAGACAAAGGCATTGCCTACAATCAGCCACTCGCCTCCTGCGAAGCCTGCCCCTAAAACTATAGCTAGAGCAGCTCCAAAGCTGGCGGCAGAAGAGATACCCAAGGTGAATGGACTGGCCAGGGGATTTTTTAGGATGCCCTGCATCACTGCCCCTGCTATGGCTAAACCTATGCCTGCAACAATAGATAAGAGGATTCTGTGCAGCCTGAGACCCCAAACTATGGTATCCGAGAACCAATCGCTCTGAAAATTAGCAGGAAAGAACCTGGCCAAGATGGCAAGGTAGACATCCCAGACGCTGATATTGGCAGAGCCTAAAGTGGCAGCCACGCCGGCGAGAAGGATTATGGCGAGCAAGAGAAGAATGAGAAATAGCGCTTTTCTGCTCACAAATCGCTGATATTCCTCCTTCATCCGGATTCTCTTTGCCGGAACTCCTTCGGACATAATAATTCACATGTATTTAAGTTAGTATTGATAAACTTAATGGTTTAGGTATTACTGAATCAGACTAGATCCATCCCTCTACTCTTATTGCAAGAAAGAACAAGGGAGCGATAAAAAAAATGGATGTTTTCTAGGCTTGGCAAATTTCGATCATTCTTTGCTGGAAAGCTCCGGGTAGATGAACGTCCTCCCCTCTGGGAATTCAAGGCCTAGCCGATCAAGATACTCTTTATGAACTGCCGCAGGATCAAGATCTACTTCAGGGTGTAGCAATTTGGCCAAGTAGGTAACCCCTACTATCTGGTCCAATCCATTAAGCACATCCCAGTCCATGACATAAACCCGGTCAGATTTGACAGCAGAAATACCGCTGGCGCCGGATCTGGCCAGAAGCTCATTTCTCACAGACTGAAGCTTCACCGTATCCGATGAAGGCTCGGATTCCCATCCAATCTGAGTCTGGTCCGAGGATTGAGTCTGTCTCTTGATGATCACATCCGGATTTTCAGTGACCACCCATTCCCATCCGACCTTGGGATAATCTCCATCTAAAGCCCTGGCTACGTTATAGCCTCTTGCTACGCTCAAAACCCCATCAAAACCTGAACCTGAACCCAGAGTTGAAAGATCCGCGGTGGAACTCCACTCAGCGTAAACTTTTGGCATTTCTAGACCTTTAACTGCTTGCTGCACAGAAGTGCTCTGTTCATTGTACCAATTCATATAGTCGGAGGCTTGCTCTTCCTTGCCCAGGATCTGGCCCAATGTCTCTAATTCGCGGGTCATATTCTTTGGTTTGGTAAACTCCAGGGCTACCGCTTTGATGTTTTCAAATGGCTTTAAGCCCTTTTCAACGCCAAATATGCCGTAAGGCTTGTCGGGATAGCTATATCCGATCACCACTATATCCGGAGTTATGTTTTCTTCTCCACCTTTGGCGATCTCCCCTATAATCTCAAAATCCAGAGCATTCCACTTGCCTATACTCTGTTTTTTCTTAAGCTCGGGGAAATAGTATCCTTTCTTCTGGACGGTATCTGAAATTCCGACCACTTTGTCCGCTGCTCCCAGCATGACCACGGCCTCAGCCGCATCGGTACTTGTGACTATCACCCTTTCTACTGGCATGGGAAAGGTGATCTCTCGACCAGCTGTGTCGGTAATAGTCAATGGATATTCCGTTGCGCATGCAGATAAGCAAAGCAGCAACGCTATCATAGACATTACGGACAAAGCTGAAATTAATCTTTTATTCATAATTTATTCCCCAATTAGTAGCTGATATTAGCATAATTCTACTATAAGTGCTTTTTGTTATTACCTATTAATTGCCTATTATGTATAGTAGTAGTCAGTCTACATTTCGGCTTTTCCGATGACTTATAATATAAATTTAATTAAATTACAAAGTCACTGCGGAGGGTCTTGAATTCCCCATGCTTCATGGTGGGTGGCCTCGTGGAGTTTGTTTTTTAAATATATTTTAATTTTATTACAATAAGCAAAAGACTTATCAACTAGTGCTATTATATCAGGGAAAATGCGACAGGGAGCTTTAACCTCCTTTACCAACCTCTAACTGTCGTTGGTCTCCGGCCTGCTGCCAGGGCCGGACTCCTCTTCTGGAAAGAGCAATACGGATATTATTGAAAGGAGCAGGATAAAATGACACCATTGATGATCACAGATATACGAAAAAGCTGTTGCGATAAAGGTTTTGATCTGGTGACAGCCATCTTCCTTGACAATGAGAATCAAAATTTGGATGGATTAAGATCCATTGATGAGAAGTGCATAGTAATTTTAGAAAGCGCTACTGCTCAAAAGGAGAGCCCCCAAATAGGTGTCCGAAGCGGAGATCAATATATCCGAATGAAGCTAAAGATAAATCATGGATTCTGCGTGGGAGATGCGATAACCTTCAATGGAATGAATAAGACTTAATTTGCCTCTTCCAGTTCTAGAATGGATGTGTAATTTTGATATATAATTAATAATTTACATATAAGATTTAAAAATTATTAAGATAAAATAGCAATATTTAAGTATAAGTTATCACTATCTGTGCTTGGAGAAATAGTTATGAGGAAAATCTTACTATGCATGGTACTGCTGATGCTTTTTTCCCCCGCAGCAGTGAACGCACATCAAATATTCGTCAGACCCTTATCCGGCTTTGTGAATATAGGAGATGTAGCCATCTTGCCCATGGCTGCCGGTCATAATACCTCCGGCTCGGAGATGCCCGAGGGATTGACCAACCTTACCATAATAAGACAGGATGGGGGCGTTGTGGATCATATCGTAAATGATAAGACCGATACTATGGGCAACTACCCCATTTTCAGCTTCGATGTTGAGCACCCTGGGTTGTATACTATTACCTCCTACAACGGCGGAGGCTCATGGACCCATATCATCACCAATCCACCGGCGACTGGATACTGGGAGGCTGGAACAGTAGATGAGATCGATTTTGATGCCATCGGTAAGGCCGGCTGGGCTAAGGACTGGTATGTAGAAAGGTCGTATCCACTCCATACCTATGGCAAGTCTTTCATCGCCGGTCCTGATTCTGATTATTCCATAGCCTCAAAGCCGGTAGGACATATACTGGAGATCGTGCCCTTCACCAATATCACCGAGGCGGGCAAAGGCGACTTCCAGTTCCAGGTTCTCTACCAGGGCAAGCCCTTCAGCGACATCGAGTTGATCGCTCAGAAGGTTGGCGATGATACAAAGATGAGAGGCACGACCGATGCAGAGGGAAAGGTGAGCCTGAACCTTTCAACTACCGATGAGTTCAGAGAGTGGGTGGTTGTGGCCGATACGCTCATGGATACCCGCGTAGTAGAAGCTAAGGACGCACCTCGCGGTGAGGCTTCCAATGAGAAGACATTCGTCGGGCCAGTCTATCGGGCAACTGTTGTTCTTAGGACGGACTTCTTGAAGCCCGATGAGTGAATTCCCGGGCAATCTGGTTTTTTTTTTTGGGCTCCAACCTAAATCCGGAGCATCTCTCTTATCTCCCCAATGGCCTCATCTTTTTTGAAAGGAATGGACCCGGAATACAGGCTCTCCTCCTGTAGAGTCTTGAAAAGATCGGCAAGGATGGGCATCTCCAGGCTCAGGTCATCCATCAAATCCCTTCTGCTCATGATCTGATGAATATCTCCCTCTGCCACAATGCTCTTATTGAGAAGAAGAATCCTGTCCGCCAGCAGAGCCACCAGGTTCACATCGTGAGTGGCGGTGATGATAGCCGTCCCGTTCTTCTGCTGCTCTCGAATAAGTGAGACCATCTCCATCCTGGAGCGGGGATCCAGGTTCGATGTGGGCTCATCCAGGACCAACACCGGCGGCCTCATGGAGAGGACGGTGGCAAAAGCGGCTCTCTTCCTCTGCCCGAAGCTGAGGTGGTGAGGGACCTTTGCCGAAAGGGCGGAGAGGCCAACGCGTTGCAGTGCCCATTGCACTCTCTCATCCACCTCCTCTTGAGATAGGCCCATATTCGCCGGACCGAAGGCTACATCCTCTGCCAGAGTGGGCATGAAGAGCTGATCATCCGGGTCCTGAAAGACCATTCCCACCTGGCTCCGAACCCATCTCAGGCTCTCATCGCTTATCTCCCTGTTTCGAATTCTGACCTTACCCTGCCCCCTTAAAAGTCCATTCAAGTGAAGCAGCAGTGTTGACTTGCCTGCTCCATTAGGCCCGAGCAGAGCCAGTGACTGCCCCTTTTCCAGGGAGAAGCTGACTTTATCCAGGGCACGCGTTCCATCAGAGTAGGTGTAGCTGAGGTCCTCGACCTCTATCGCTTTTTCCTGATCTATCATAATACCTGCCAATCTCGCCGATCAAATGAACATCTTTCAGATAAGCTGAATAAACAGAGCCGCGGCCAAGACTGAAAAACCCTTAAACAGATCGCTGCCTTCGATCATCATCTTCCGGCCGGTGGGCAATATTCCCTGATAGCCACGAGAGAGCATGGCATTGAAGACATCCTCTGATCGCTCATAGCTCCTGATGAGAAGCATTGCCACAGCCATCGCCATTATGCGTGTCGATTTGGCAGACGACCTGATCTCAAATCCCTTGGAGGTAAGAGACCTTCTCATGGTCTGCAGATCTTCATTCAAGAGGAATATATAGCGATAGGCGAAAAGGAAGATCTGAGTGAGAGGACCGGGCATGCCAAGGCTCTTTAAGGCATTGATGTTCACATTAAATGGAGCAGTTCCCGCTATAATCAGGGCCAGGAGGGTGGCAGCAATCCCACGGACCATAAACAGCAGTCCAAGTTGCAGACCCTGGAGGCTAAGTGTCAGAGAGTGGTAGCTGAACAGAGTCTGCCCCTCGACAGTAAAGGGAAGGATGACCAGCAAGGGCAGAAGAAATATGAAGGGCCACTTCATGAATCTCAGGACGTGGTGGAATGGAAGCCTTGATATCAGGACCAGTAGAATTGCTACTATAAGCCCTGCCAGAGCCTGGCTGACCTCTCCCGCGATGACAATGGAGACGATCAGCACAAAAAGGGAGATGAGCTTTATCCGCGTATCCCAGCGGTGCAAGGGCGAATTAATGCCCGAGTACCTTTCCGGATCGAAGCTGCTCATGCTTGCCTCTGCTCACTTTCAGCTCTTGACTCACCATCGCTATTATCTTCCCCATGGCTCCTATTTTTTCTTTCTGGATATGAAGATCATGGCTAACCCTGCTGCTCCCAGCAGATAGCCCAGGCCTGCTGCCATTCGAATAGGCCTTGAGACCTGCTCTTGTGCATCCTTTTGCGATAGGTCAAGTTTGAGATCTGCCCTGTGTCCGGTAGAGTAGCTCACAAATGTGAGATCTCCCGTTCCCTTGCCGGGCCGGACGATGTAGGCACCCCTGTCGTCCGTCACTCCTTTTTCTATGGTCTCGCCTTCGCTCTGAACCTCGATCTCCACTCCCTGTGCCGGGGTTCCATCGTCATAAAGGGCGGTCACCTGAATCTCATTTACCTGATAGCCCATCATCATCCTGTGGCCGTAGGAAGGATGAATAGTCAGGAGGAGAAGGAAAACCAGGGCCAATAGGGCCTTCATCTCATCACCTGCTTTTTCCTGAGAGAGTATTGTTGATACTTATGAAACCCTTCTCCGTATGTCCTCCTCCCTCGACCTCATAGCTCCAGTCTCCCGTTCCTTTTCCCGGAAGGGTAACTGTAAACCTTCCTGTGTCATCAGTGACATTCTGGGCATAAAGCTCTCCCTCCTGATAGAGCCTTACCTCGGCATTGGCTGCCGGGCTGCCGTCATCATAGAATACGAAGAGATCCACGGTTATCTGCTGGCCAACAAACATCCTGTGAGCACTGGCCGCTCCCGCCAGAAGCAGGGCGCCAATAATCAGAGCTAATATCCATCTCATATCAATTTACCTCCACAATCCCGCTATTGCTATTCGCCAGCATTTCTGGTTTAACCTTTAAGAGAAATCCTGCTGCTCCTCCCACAACCAGGGATTCTATGAGTATCACCGGCAAGTGAGCCCCTATCACCAGGAGCGATATCTCATTGAATGCCTCGCCCAGAGCCAGTAGTTCCAGGGAGACCATTAGCACTGACGCCAGGACGGCCAGTCCACCGGCAAGAGCTCCGAAGACCACCTCTTGGCGGGGTGACTCCAGGCCTCTTCTCCTTTCAAATATCTGCCAGGCGAGCAGAGCTGGAACGCCGATATTGAAGGCATTGACACCCAGTACCGAGAGTCCGCCATGCTGGAAGAAGACCGCCTGCAGGGTCAGGGCTACAAAAACGCCGATAAGAGCCCTTCGTCCCAGCAGTATGCCCGCGAGACCATTCATGACCAGGTGCACTGATGTCGGGCCCACAGGGAAGTGAACCAGGCTGGCTACGAACAGGGCAGCTGTGATCAATGAGATCTTGGGAATCTCCTCTACCCTCATATCCTTGAGAGAAAGGAAAAGCAGTATGGCAGTGAAGAGGAATCCTGCCGCCAGCATGACCGGGGGAAGAACGCCATCGGATATGTGGACCATTTGTCTCCTCAGTCGTTCACCCAGAAGGTGAGGTAAGCAGTAGGAGCGACTTCTTCGTACTCGATCTTATCGCCCTTTTTATAGTTTCCAGATGAGGAGTCCGCATCAGCGGTCCAGCTTCCACTCTCGTCGATGGTGGCCTCAAAGCTTAATACCCATAAGCCCGGCAGGCCAGTCTCAAAGCTGATGCGGCCGTCGTCAGACTCCCCGGTGATCTCTGTATCCTGGACGTGCTGAACCACAAGTACATCCTGCGGATACCGATTGATTACGGCGCTGTAGCTTCCAGAGATAGGCTTGCCCTTCCAGAGGGCAAGGGCATTGAACTGCTCTCCTGACTTGAGCTGATAAGGATTTGTCTTGGGCACTATCTCCAGACCAGACCCGCTCGACCAATCATAGCCCTCGCCTGACTGGTAGGGCATTAGAATTCGGCCGTACTTCTCCACCAGACTCTTGCTGCCCGATGATCCAAAGGCGGCTGGATCAAAGAACGTGGTCATCATCTGCAGATCCAGTATATAGCAGCCCGGCTCTTTGAGTGAGACTGCACCCTTCAGCCCGTCCTGATATGGATCAACTTCAACCTGGCTTGCGCTCCCATCTGGTGAGATCAGTTGGGCTGCCGGCAATGAATCTATCTTCGTGTCGGCAGAGCCGCCATGGCCGTAGGCTATCCAGAAATCGGCTACTGTTTCAGAGTCAAGGTTCTGGGGAAACTCAGCGTAGAGCTGGTGAGCGGCCGCTGATTGCAGCATCAGCCCCAGAAAGATTAGCAATGCAACTTTTTTCATATTATCACATCACTTAATATGCTTTGGTATTAAAAAGCCTTTCCATATTCAGATTAAATAATATTCTCCTAAAAATTAAAAAATAAAAGGAGAGGCTACTTATTTCTTCACATAGACTGACATATAGGTGCTGTACCGGGTAGTGTTGTAGGGCACCTCGTCTCCGACCTTATAGTGACCGGCGCTCTCCATTGTTGCTGTCCAGGTTGCCGGTTCGTTGATATCGTAGCTGGCGCTGACCTGCCAGAGACCTCCTTCATTGAAGTCGACTGCAAACGACCCGTCATCTCCCGTGGAACCCGTCTGAATGCTCGTCAGATTGTAATTGGGACGGGCGGTGTAGGTGGCATTAACAGCCTGGCCATTGTATTTTGCCAGGAACTCCACACTTTCATCGACCTTTATGTCATAAGGAGCCTTCCTGGGATTGATATCAAAGGGCGTCCCTGTATCCCAGCTCTCCTGGCTCTCATTTCCTACGTGAATGACCACCTTGCCAACGCTGTAGCCAAGCCTTGGGCTGCTGGGCCCGCTCCCATGCCAGGCAGGGTCATAAACGGATGGAGTTCGGGCCAGGGCGAAGACATAGTCTCCAGGCCAGAAGTAGGTCACATCTTTGTAAGCGTAGCCTACATAGCCAAATCCCGGTAGCCAATCGCCAGTATCCATCGCGAGGTTCAATTTCTGACCATCCGGGGCCAACAAAAAGGCAGATTCGATGGCAGGAGCGGTTATGCCGGTTATATCATCGAGATGGCCATATAGGGCATACAGCCTCTCGTTATCCCCCATATCTGCCTTGTCCCGCGATTCCAGCCATGCATTGTGGCCACTTGCATTTATTGTTGCTGCCCCGATCAGGAGCAGGAACAAAAACAAAGCCTTCTTCGTGTAAATCACCGATCTTCATCAGCCTTTCTTGTTAAATACTTTTTGGTTAGTATCACTATATGTTAAATATCATAACTATACTGCAAGACGTCGAGCAGGTACTGCATCTGCTGCTGTCCGGCTAGCCCTCCATATGCTGAATTGAATCACATTATCGTGTCCATCTCTGGATATCACAAACCTCCAGTCACCAGCCCTCGTTCCTGGCAAATCCATGCGGAAGAGTCCAATGGAATCGGTCTTATTCTGGGAATGGGGCACACCGTCAAGGAAGACCTGAACCGATGTGCATGCTGCTGGCACGCCATCGTCATAGATTACGGAGAGGCCCACGGTCAGGCTCTGACCTACGAACATCCTATGCCCGGAGGAAGTCATAATTACCGCCGTCAATGTCAAAAAACAATATCAAGAGGATAAGATATCTGTGCTTTTAGATATCAATTTATCTCCTAGCAAATAATTCAAGTAATACAAAAACAATATATAGTATGAATTGATAAGTTAGAAATGCGGATTCGGTCCTAACACTCCAAGTCTAAAAAGCAGGCATTCCCCATGGCAATTAAGCGAACTACGTCCTTGGCTGGAGATATGCCTGTTTAAAAGGCTCATAGAGGACCGACCTCCGCCCTTCTTATCGCTGAGCTATTACCTCGAATGGATAATTCCGTCTTCTAAAACCATCTTTTCATGAGCCATAAATCCGATTACCTCTGGCTGATGGGAGATGAGAAGATATCCCAGATCCAGATCCTTCTGCAGATCCTTGAGCAGATTGAGAATCTGAGCCTGTACGGAGATATCAAGGGCAGAGGTGGGCTCATCAAGGATCATGACCTTCGGGCGCAAGAGCAATACCCGGCTGAGTGCCACTCGCTGGCACTGTCCTCCGGAGATCTGACCGGGATAGCGGCATAGCAACTCTTCTGACAGGCCAACCTTTTCCAAAGCCTCTTTGGTCCTTTCTTGCCATTCTCTTCTGGGAATGCGTAGAAGGCTTAAAACCTCGTGGATTGACCTCTCAATACTCTTTCTTGGATTCAGTGATCCCTGCGGATCCTGGAAGACCATCTGAACCTGCCTTCTAAAAGCGATAAGCTCCTTTCCCTTAAGATCCTCTATATCTTTTCCCCGATAGCACACATGTCCAGATGTTGGCCTCTCCATCCCAGCCAAGATCATGCCCAGAGTGGTCTTGCCGATACCTGAAGGGCCCATCAGGCCCAATGTCCTGCCTTCCTCAATCTCCAGGGAAATATCCTGAAAAAGCAGGCTTTGCTTCTTGAAGATCAGTCCGGATTCATAGATCTTGCCCAGGTCTTTCCCAGCTAATAGAGCCAGCATCTCACCTCCCGGTCTCCGTCCCGGCCTTCCACCTTAATCATCCCTGGACTGAGCAAACATCGATCATGCCTCTCCCGGCAGCGGGGATAGAACCTGCACCCTTCAGGAGGATCGATCATAGATGGGGTGCATCCAGGTATCGGCTTAAAGCCCCTTTCCGGAAGGCAATTTAAGAGCGCCTTGGTATAAGGGTGCAGTGGTTCATCGAATATCTCTGCGCTGCTTCCCGTCTCCACGATCTCACCACAATACATTACCGCTATCCTCTCTGAGCCCTCTCTTGCCAGGAGCAGGTCATGGGTGATGAGCAGAAGTGATGCTCCAATTTCATCCTTTATTCCAGCCAGCTCTTTCATAACCTGCCGGGCCAGAGACTGGTCCAGGCCCTTGCTGGGCTCGTCGGCTATTAGGATCTTGGGAGACAGGATCATGGATGTTGCTATCATAACCCGTTGATTCATTCCTCCCGAAAGCTGAAAAGGGTACATGACGGCTAATGCCTTACCACCCAATTTAAGGAGGCCAAGCATATCTTCGGCCTTAGAGATAGCCCGATAGCGGGGTAGCCTTCTGTGAATCTGCAAAGGCTCAGCTACCTGCTCTACCACTTTCATGATGGGATTCAGAGATAGAGAGGGATTTTGAAATATGATAGCAATCTCTTGGCCCCTTATATCGGCCATCTCCCTCTCGCCAAGAGAGAGAAGATCTATTCCTGAAAAAATGGTTCTTCCTTTCACAGAGGCATTGGAGGGCAAAAGCTGCATTATAGCGCTGGCAATTACCGATTTGCCGCAGCCTGTCTCTCCCACAAGGGCTAGGGTTTCTCTTTCATGAAGCTCAAGGCATATATTTTGAGCCGCTTTGACCCGACCTAGAGAGGTGTCAAAGCTCACAGACATCTCGTCAATGCACAACAAGAGCCGGACACAGCTCGAAGGCGACAGAATCCTATTCATTGCTGCTCCATTATAGACTCGGCTCTCTCTTCCAGAAAAGAGCCTAAGAGGACAATAGACAATACAAAGATGGTGATACACAGCCCGGGCGCCATGTACCACCACCAATAACCGTTGATAAATCCTCCCCGGCTAAAGGCGAAATTGATCATCATCCCCCAGCTCTTCATGGAAGGATCTCCCAGACCCAGGAAAGATATGGAAGATTCTGCAATCATGGCTGAGGCAATTGAGAGCAGGAATTTGGGCATTACCACCTGGGAGAGATTGGGGAGCACATCGGAAACTATGATATGCAGATGCGAGAAGCCTAAAGATCTCTTGGACTGGACATAGCCCATCTCTCTTATCTGCAGGGCTTTCGAGCGCACCACTCTAGCGGTGGAGGTCCACCATAAGCTTCCCATGAGCAATGCAATAAGCCAGAAGCTGGGCCTCAAGAATGCAGCCAGCACAATTATCAAAGGGATCTGAGGGATCATCAAAAAGATGTCTGTAAATCCCATGAGAATCTCATCAACCAGGCCCTTAAAGTAGCCAGATAAGAGGCCTATGGTACTTCCGATGATCGTAGACATCAGCGCTGCTCCGAATCCCACAATCAGAGAGACCCGGCTGCCATAGATAAGCTCAGATAGGATATCCTGTCCCAGATCGTTTGTTCCCAGAATGTGATCTTGACCAGGAGGAAGATAGGGCTCAAATCTATCCCAAGGATCGCAAGGAGATATGAATGGGGAGAAGATGGCTGCCAGCAAAAAGGACGAGAATAAAACCAATCCGATTATGCTCGCTTTCCGGGAGAGAATTCCGTTGTAGAAGCGATGATATGTCCTCTTGCATTCTTTTTCCATGCCTCGTACATCTCTTTCGTCTCCACGCAAGCATTCAGACAGGGGGCAGGGACCAGAACCAGGATTGATGCCAGCCATTTACTGCCACCTTACCCGTGGATCGAGATAGCTGTAGAGAAGATCAGCCAGCAGATTGGCTGATACAACCATGATGGTAATTATCAAGAAAGATCCCTGCAATACCGGATAGTCTCGGGAGAGAAGGGCATCGTAGATAAGGCTGCCCATGCCGTTCATGGAGAAGACTATCTCTATGAAAAGCGCTCCACTGAGGATGAATCCGAAATCCAGGGCCAGCAAGGTGATTATGGGCAGAAGGGCATTCTTGAAGACATGGCGAAATAGGATCTGCTCATCGTATAATCCCTTGGCCCGGGCGAAGGTGGCATAGAGGCTGCCCTTTTCCTGCAGCACGCTTCCCTTCATGATCATATAGTTCCTGGAGAGGGAGAAGAGCGTCATCATGGCGCTGGGCAGAAAGAGATGATGAGCAATATCCAATGCTGATCCTGTGGAGTAGAATCCCTTCAGTGGGAAGAGGCCCAGCTTGTAAGAAAGGAGGTAAAGTACGATTAGAGAGAGAAAGTAAGGTGGGGCGCAGTATATGGCCATGATAAAGCCTGTTTGAGTCCTGTGCAAAGCGCTGCTCTTCCAGCCCGCCCGGGCCCCCAGAAGAGTTCCCAGCAAAGCTCCTATGACCATGGCCGGCAAGGATAGTAGCAGTGTCCACTTCATGCGGTCGTATATGAGATCAGAGACGTTCCTGTGCAGATGAAAGGAGTATCCCAGATCGAATCTAAAAATATCGTACCAGTAATCCAGATATTGCTGGGAGAGGGGCCTGTCCAAGCCCATTCTCTCTCGCAGCTCCTGTACGGAGCTGGCTGTGAGACTGATATCCTCTCCTAGCAGGTTGGTTAGAGGATCTCCAGGCATGCTTCTTGGGATGAAAAAATTCAAAGATATAATTAAGAACAGGGCGATGGCATACCTGGTCGCCTTTTTCCCTAAGAGCATTTCTCAACGTCCTTTATAGAATCTTATAAAGCATCGCATCCCTGGCGGAGAATGAGGCCCATTTTCCATCCTCTCTCTCCAGCAGACGTCCTTTCGCCTGCAGGTAAGCGGCGATCTCCTGGCTGTCTCTTCCAGAGAAGCGGTATTGATGGAACACCAGATCCAATGGGAGCGAATAATTTCTGGAAAATAAAATAATATCAAATTGATAACCCATTTCTTTGAGTATATGATAAAGACAGAGATAATCCACATGAGGCTTTAGACCATAGGCAAACTCATTCAATGGGTCGGGAGCATCGGCGCGAAAGACAACAAAGACGCCCTTGCTGGTGAATTCAATCATCTTTGACAGAAAATCTTCTATATGTTCATCGAAGAGACTGTAAGCCGCCAGCGAATAATCGACTCCCTGTGGATTAATTCCTAAATCATTCGGGACGAGGATCTCGGAAGGCAGCACATCCCTCCACTTCTTCTGGATTACGGTGATGTTAGTCAGTCTCTCTTTTCGAGCTTTCTCCATCAATATCTGCAATTGGTAACCGGATGGATCAACGACAACTGTCCTGGAAGTCTGGCGCGAGAGAGGAATGGAAAAAGCTCCTGTCCCGGCACCAATATCAAGAAGGCTCGTGCCGGGAGAAATAAAGGAGAAGATCCTGTTCAGGATCTCCCCAGGATACCCGGAATGATTGAGGATCTGGTCATAGACTCCATAGCTTCTCCAGAATTGGTCGTTAGAGATTTTCTTTTCCTCGAGGATATGGATATAACTGCTCTCTCTTACGAAATCCCTCCATTGATCCGTCCAGTGGCTCATCGGCTCTTCTCCACAGACAGGAAGTTATCCACATTGAAGATGCCGTATAGTGGATCAGAGTACCATCCGGAAAAGGCCTTGTTGTACGGAGTCACCACCTT
>Ga0302252_1000582_pt1 | contig 29638 bp, 28 predicted proteins | sample AAG_RA_Leu_MG_FD_193511 | JGI IMG/M metagenome (GOLD analysis project Ga0302252, IMG submission 193511) | Enriched activated sludge microbial communities from anaerobic digester in WTTP, New Holstein, Wisconsin, United States - AAG_RA_Leu | ecosystem: Engineered > Bioreactor > Anaerobic >... | reverse complement strand
CCCTGGGTTACAAAACCCCTTATGAAATCTATTTCAAAGAACCGTTTAAACAACAAACAAAACAGGCGGCCTGACTATGCACCAAATACAACCCAATTTTTTGTCTTGACTATGGGGATAACTTTACAAAGCCTTTTAGAGTTTCAAAAAGATAAATCTTGACACCTATACGCTTTAGGCGTACATGGGAGCTATGTTTACATTTATTGAATCATCGATATTCTCACGAGAACTCGCGAATTATCTTGACGATGACGAATATGGCGACCTGCAACAACACTTGATCAACTATCCAGAATCAGGAGATGTTATTCCGGGTTCCGGTGGGGTTCGTAAGCTTCGATGGCAGCGCCGGGGCATGGGCAAACGGGGAGGAGTTCGCATTATTTATTACGTTATGGCAAAACAGGATGAAATATGGATGTTGACCCTTTATGCAAAGTCGGTCCTTGACAATATTCCGGCGCACATTGTCAAGGCTATGAAAGAGAGGTTTTAATATGAAAGGGCGTAAGTTGTCAGACAAGGAGATTGAACTCCATGAGGAGAAACGGGACGTATGGCGGGAAGTATTGGACGGCATAGACGAAATTAAGGCCGGAGGCGGGAAAAGATTTGTCGTCGCGCCGAAAACAGAAGTTGCCAAGGCGCGCATAAAGACAGGGCTTTCCCAAAGCCAGTTTGCTGCATTGATGGGCGTGTCGAAACGAACGTTGGAACAATGGGAACAGGGGAGGAGAGAACCGTCCGGTGCGGCAAAGACATTAATCAAAATAGCGGATCTACGCCCTGACGTGTTGAAAGAAATGACCGTTTGATCCAGAGAAACTGATCAACTCGACTCAAATATGGATACACGACGATACTTCATTAAGAAAATTGCTATTGTGGCCGCTGCGCTGTGCCTCCCGGTTTCTCTGCCATGTGAAAACTTGGCAGCTTATCCTGATTTGAAAACACGCAATCCGAAAAGGGTGCTGGTCTTATGGTATAGTCAGACAGGTCAGACGCGCAGGTATGCCAGGCTTATCGGCTGCATCCTGGAAGGGAAAGGTCTTACGGTAGATGCACGTGATATGCAGGAATTTGATAAAAAATTGCTAACTAATTATGATCTCATCGTGTTCGGTACACCGGTATTTTATTATGATACCCCCTCCAATGTCAGCGAGTGGCTTAAAACGATACCTTCGATCGAAGGAACGCCGGTTGCAGCCTTTGTTTCCTTCGGTGGCCCGGAAGGCAATCAGTATAACTCTTCCAGTCACATTCTCAAACTTTTGGCAGGCAGAGGCGGAGTTCCTGTCGGAAGGGATACCTTTAGGAATGTTGCTTCGTATCCAACGCCCAAATGGGATAACCCTAAACAGATTTCCGGGCAGCATCTGCCCGATGCGGGAACATATGATCAGGTGAGACGCTTTACAGCAGAAGTTATGAAAAGAATTACTCGCGGCGAAACAATTTCTGTCGGATATGAAGTGGCGTTGAGGGAAGGATTGAGTTTGCTGCCCTTGGTCTGGATGAACAAGAAGGCAATCAGCAAGCACACGGTTAATGCAATAAAATGTATTGGCTGCCAAACTTGCGTGAGAAAATGCCCAACTAAGGCCATCAATCCCTCCATGCAAACCGTTGATCGGGATAAATGCTTGGCCTGCTTTGGTTGTTTGAATAATTGTCCTGCCGATGCTGTAGTTATGGAGTACAGAGGCGAGCGTCTATATGGTTTCCCGGAATATCTGAAGCGCAACAAAATAACCATCATGGAACCGCCGGAATTTAAAACATGCAAGTTATCATGATTCCACTGTCTTTTTGATTTTGAAACGTCGTTTACTTTTAGACACAAGGTCCTGTGCAGTTCCTTACTTTTAAATTGCATTATCCAAGAAAACGCCGTCATTGAAAAAGCAGGACATCGACTTGGCTGAAAAACGCATGGAAGAATGGATACGGAGATTTCCTGCAGGAGGTGAAATGTGAAAAAGGGCAAGGTTCGGACATTCCAAAGCAGGCTGAGGAAAGATATTAACCCAAGTTCATGGTTTTTCCTCAAAAAATGGCTTTTGGGGGTCATTTTTCAAGAGTCACTTCTAATAATATCGGATACTTATAAGTTATGGCCCGTCAAAAAGTCATTTGTAGTGCCAAAATCTTATTGATGGGCCTTGACAAGAAGTGAATTTCATGTTAACCACTTTCCATGTACATCAGAAGAACCACGCATGCCGACAAAAAGAATAAAAAGGAATACCACACCTTCAAGCTCATCGAGTCCGTGCGCACCGAGCGGGGACCCAGGCAGCGGATGCTTCTCAACCTGGGAACGGATTTCTCCTTGCCCGAAGATCGCTGGAAGGACTTGGCCAATCGGATAGAAGAGATCATCACCGGCCAGGATGCCCTGTTTGCATATCCGGCGGATATTGAAAACCTTGCCGTCCGCTACGCCCGTAAGGTCATTGACTATCAAGGGGAACCGGGTGGCGGGGGGATAAAATCTACTGATCCCGATTACCACCGGGTGGATATCGACACGATAGATAACGAGCGTTCCCGATCCGCCGGGGCGGAGCATGTCATATATGAGACGATCAAATCTTTGGGCATTAACGATCTGCTGATGGCCCTCGGATTCAATAAGCCGGCCCTTGATGCGGCTATCGGGGTGATCGCGGCCCGTTTGATTGCCCCTTCTTCGGAGCGGGCGACCCATCTATGGCTTCAGGAGATGAGCGCCATGGATGAACTCTTAGGCGCCGATTTCACGGATCTTTCCCAGGATCGGGTGTATAAGACCTCCAATTTGCTGCTTCGTCACAAGAAACAGATTGAAGATCATCTGCGCGCAAAGGAATGCAGGCTGTTCAATCTGGAAGAGAAAATCATCCTCTATGATCTGACCAACACCTTTTTTGAGGGTTCCGGCCGTTATAACGGCAAGGCCCATTTTGGCCCTTCAAAGGAAAAACGAAGTGATTGTCCTCTGGTTACCCTGGGAATGGTTCTCGATGCCGACGGTTTTCCCAAACGTACGGAGGTCTTTGCGGGCAATGTAAGTGAGCCGGGTACGCTGGAGGGGATGATCAAAACCCTTGCTTTTGCGGATATGTTCACAAGGCCGCTGATCGTCATGGATGCGGGCATTGCCACCCAGAGCAACATTCTTTGGCTGAAAGAAAAGGGTTTTGACTACATTGTTGTTTCCCGCAAAAAGAGGATCGACCTTCCCCTGGAGACGGAGATGATTACCGTTCGGGAGGACAACCGGAGACTGATCCGGGCCGCCATAACAAAGGGACCCGACGATGATGAGGTCACCCTCTATTGCCATTCGACGGACAAGGAAATCAAGGAAAGGGGAATCAAAAATCTTTTTGAGAGCCGTTTTGAGGAAAAGCTGGAACAGATCCGTAACGCCCTATCCAAGAAACACGGAACCAAGGTTTATGAAAAGGTAGTCGAAAAAATCGGTCGGCTCAAGGAACGCTACAAACGGATTTCTTCTCGTTATGAGATTGCGGTGACAAAGGATGAAAACACGAACCGGGCAACGACCATCGCCTGGGAACGAAAGGAACAAGAGAAACCTGCCGGTGTTTACTGCCTGAGATCCAACCGTATTGATTTCAAAGAGCAGGAATTATTTAACATCTTTGCCATGCTTACGGACATTGAAGACGCCTTCCGGAGCATGAAATCAGAGCTGGGGATGCGCCCGGTATATCATCAAAATGAAAACCGGACAGACGGCCATCTCTTCATAACGGTCTTGGCTTATCATATCCTGCACAGTATTCGCGTCCACCTGAGAAGCCAGGGAGTCAATGACTGTTGGACCACTGTCCGGAAAAGGTTGTCCACTCATGTGCGCATCACTACCACCATGAAACGGGATGACGGCAAAAGCATCCACATCCGAAAATCCACACGTCCAGAAGCATACCATAAGATAATCTATGATGCCCTGCAACTGTCCCCGCACCCAGGTATAACGATCAAGACTATCTTGTAAGATCAAAATCCGTAGTGCCTAAACATGAAACCAAGTCCACACATGCGCCCGATATCACTCGTTATTATTTTCACAACCATGAACTTGGGATAACCTTATCTTTTCCCATACCCGCGGCGTCCCTCCCTGGGACGGCGGCTTGTCGCCCCCATCCGGTCCTGGTCATTTCCCTTCGGGAGAAAAACGTTTTCTTAACGGAATCTTTATATTTTCACCCCCTTTTTTAACAGCATCCTTATATCTTGATTGTTAATATCAAATCCAAAAGGAGAGGAACAAGCTCATGGATTTAATATTTCTATGCCTGATCGGCATATTTTCCGGAATAACCTGGTTCTTCATCAGGAAATTCGACGATCTTTAGGGAGGGGCGGAAATGACGCTATTCTATCTTGCCGGATTGACTATTGTCATCGGTCTTGCCGTTTATCTTTTCCTTGCTTTACTGAAACCGGAGTGGTTCCAATGAGCGCCAATGGACTTGTTCAGATTGCCATATACTTCCTGGCCCTTATTGCCCTGGCCGTACCGTTGGGAAACTACATGGCCAGGGTCTATGCAGGGGAATACGTTTTCCTGAGCAGCATCGCCGGCCCCCTGGAAAGGTTCATCTATCGCTGTTGTCGGATTGACGAGAAGCAGGAAATGTCCTGGCAAAACTATGCGGCAGGCTTGATGATCTTCAACCTGATCGGCTTCCTTGCCCTCTATCTGCTCCAGCGGTGCCAGGATCTTCTTCCTTTCAATCCCCAAGGATTCCCGGGCGTTCCCCCTGCCCTTGCCTTCAACACCGCGGTAAGCTTTGTGACCAATACCAACTGGCAGGCCTACGGCGGGGAAACGACCTTGAGCCTTTTAACCCAGGCGGCAGGATTGACCGTTCAGAACTTTGCCTCCACGGCATCGGGAATGGCGGCGTTGATCGCCTTTACCAGAGGGCTGAAACGTACCCTCGCCAATACCATCGGCAATGTATGGGTGGATCTGACCCGTTCGCTTATTTACATTATGTTGCCCCTTTCCCTGGTTATGGCGCTGTTCCTCGTTTCCCAGGGGGTCGTGCAAACACTGCACGGCCCGGTTAAGGTTCAGCTTCTGGATGCGACGGCGGACGAAAAATGGCAGCCGGCGCCGGAACGGATCATCCCCCTGGGACCGGCGGCAAGCCAGGTGGCCATCAAACAGTTGGGTACGAACGGCGGAGGGTTCTTCAACGCCAACGCGGCCCATCCCCTGGAAAATCCCACTCCTCTATCCAACTTTATAGAGATGCTGGCCATCCTCCTTATCCCGGCGGCGCTCTGCCTTACCTTCGGCGGGATGATCGGGGACAGGAAACAGGGATGGGCCCTGCTTGCCGCGATGATGCTCCTTCTCCTGCCCCTGCTGGGGGTCAGCCTGTATAGCGAACAGGAGGGCAATGTTTACTTGCGGCAGATGAATGTCGATCAGAATATCAGCGCATGGCAATCAGGCGGCAACATGGAAGGCAAAGAGGTCCGGTTCGGCATCACCAATTCCGCGCTCTGGGCGGTGGCGACGACGGCTGCCTCCAACGGCAGCATCAACGCCATGCACGATTCTTTCACCCCCCTGGGTGGCCTTGCCCCGCTCATGTTGATTCAGTTGGGAGAGATTGTCTTCGGCGGTGTAGGTTCCGGCTTGTACGGCATGCTCATGTTCGTGATTATCACCGTCTTCGTGGCGGGGCTCATGGTAGGCCGCACCCCTGAATACCTCGGCAAGAAGATCGAGGCCCACGAAGTCAAGATGGCCTCCCTCGTCATTCTCATCCCGGCGGCGGTCGTATTGATCGGTACGGCCGTCGCCGTCGTCACCAAGGCGGGGCTGTCCGGAATCGCCAACCCCGGTCCTCACGGCTTTTCCGAGATTCTCTACGCCTTCTCTTCCGCGGCAAACAACAACGGCAGCGCCTTCGCCGGATTGAACGCCAACTCGCTTTTTTATAACACCGCCCTTGGCCTGGCCATGCTCATCGGGCGCTTCTGGCTCATGATCCCCGTCCTGGCCGTTGCCGGTTCCCTGGCCCGCAAGAAACTCGTCCCCGCCGGCGCCGGCACGCTGCCCACCCATATCCCGCTGTTTGTAGTGTTTCTCGTGGCGGTAATCATCCTGGTGGGAGCGCTGACCTTCATCCCGGCCCTGGCCCTGGGACCCCTCGCCGAACACCTGGCCCGGATGGGATGACAAGGAGGACAACATGAAGACAAAGGCAAAATCATTCTCCCTTGCCGACCCGCGGATAATCCGGACGGCCTTCGTTGACGCCTTCCGCAAGCTGAATCCGCTGCACCTGATCAAGAACCCGGTGATGTTTGTCGTGGAAGTCGGCTGCATCCTGACCACCCTGCTTTACTTTCAGGCCCTAACCGGGCGCGGCGAGGAACCTGTCTCTTTCATTATGGCCATAAGTCTCTGGCTGTGGTTCACCCTGCTTTTCGCCAACTTCGCGGAAGCCATGGCGGAAGGAAGGGGGAAGGCCCAGGCAAGATCGCTGAAAAGCACCCGGCGGGACGTGACATCCAAGCGTCTTCAAGAACCACGCCGGGATGCCTTGATCGATGTCATCCCCGGTTCGCGACTGAAAAAGGGCAATATCATCCTGGTGGAAGCCGGGGAAATCATCCCCGGCGACGGCGAGGTGACGGTCGGTATCGCCTCTGTCGATGAAAGCGCCATCACCGGGGAGAGCGCCCCGGTGATCCGCGAAAGCGGCGGCGACAGAAGCGCCGTAACCGGCGGCACCCGGGTGCTGTCGGACTGGTTGATCATCCACATCACCGCCAACCCGGGAGAAACATTCCTCGACAAGATGATCGCCATGGTGGAAGGGGCCAGACGCCAGAAAACGCCGAACGAGATCGCCCTCGACATCCTCCTTGCCGGTCTTACGCTCGTTTTTCTGCTGGCCACCGCAACCCTCGTTCCCTTTTCCCTTTACAGCGTCCGGGCAACCGGACAAGGGGCGCCCCTCAGCTTGACAGTAGTGATCGCCCTGCTGGTCTGTCTCATTCCCACCACGATCGGCGGCCTCCTCTCCGCCATCGGAATCGCCGGCATGGACCGGATGACTCAGGCCAACGTCATCGCCATGTCCGGAAAGGCCGTCGAAGCCGCCGGGGATGTGGACGTCCTGCTCCTCGACAAGACCGGCACCATTACCTTGGGGAACCGCGAGGCAGCCGAATTTGTGCCGGTGGCGGGAATAAAGGAACAGCAACTTGCGGATGCGGCGCAACTCGCCTCGCTGGCCGATGAAACTCCGGAGGGAAGAAGCATCGTCGTCCTGGCAAAACAGCAATACGGCATTCGGGAACGCGACCTCAAGTCATTGGGGGCGCGCTTTATTCCTTTCACTGCCATGAGCCGCATGAGCGGCGTCGATCTCGACGGACGGGAAATCCGCAAAGGGGCCGCCGACGCCATCGCCACCTACCTGCAGGCCCGGGGCGGCAAATTCCCGGAGAAAATGATGGCCGCCGTCAGGGAAATCGCCGGGCAGGGAAGTACGCCCCTGGTGGTGACGGAAGGCGCCAATGTGCTGGGGATTGTCCGCTTGAGCGACGTAGTCAAGGGCGGCATCCGCGAGCGCTTCTCCGAGCTGCGGCGCATGGGCATCCGCACGGTGATGATCACGGGCGACAACCCCCTCACGGCGGCGGCCGTCGCCTCCGCGGCAGGCGTCGATGATTTCCTGGCTGAGGCAACGCCGGAGACGAAGCTGAAAATGATCCGCGATTATCAGGCCCAGGGGCATCTGGTAGCCATGACGGGTGACGGCACGAACGATGCGCCGGCGCTGGCCCAGGCAGACGTGGCCGTGGCCATGAACACGGGGACGCAGGCGGCAAAGGAGGCGGGAAACCTGGTGGATCTCGACTCCAATCCCACCAAGCTGATCGAGATTGTCGCGATCGGCAAACAGCTCCTTATGACGCGGGGGACGTTGACGACCTTCAGCATCGCCAATGACGTTGCCAAATATTTCTCCATTCTGCCCGCCGCCTTCTCGGGAATTTATCCAGGCCTGGCGGCACTGAACATCATGTCCCTGGCAACGCCGCAAAGCGCAGTTCTTGCGGCGGTTATCTTCAACGCCCTGGTCATTGTCGCCCTGATTCCCCTGGCGCTGCGCGGCGTCTCCTATCGGCCCATGGGCGCCGCCGCCGTCCTGCGCCGGAATCTGATCATTTACGGCGCCGGCGGACTGGCGGCGCCCTTTTTAGGAATCAAGGCCATCGACATGATTCTGACCATCCTACTCTGAGCGGAAAGGAACGGCCATGTTACACCTGATAAGAACGGCAGTCACCATCTTTACCATGATCGGCCTGATTACGGGGGTTGTCTATCCCCTGGCGGCAACGGGCCTGGCACAACTGTTCTTCCCCTGGCAGGCGAACGGCAGCATCATCAAGATCGGCGGCGGGAAGGCCGCCTCGGAACTCATCGGCCAACCTTTCCGCAGTAACGGCTATTTCTGGGGAAGGCCTTCCGCTACAGCGCCCGGACCTTACAATGCCGCCGCCTCCACCGGTTCAAATCTGGGGCCATCCCATCCCGCCCTGCGGGCGTCCGTAAAGCGACGCATCACGACTCTGCAAGCCGCCGCTCCGGAGAACCGGCTGCCCATCCCCGTGGAGCTGGTTACCGCGTCCGGGAGCGGACTCGATCCGCATATCAGTCCCGCCGCTGCGTTTTACCAGGTGAAGCGCGTGGCAAAAGCCCGGGGAATGGAAGAAGGGAAAGTCGCCGACCTGATCCGGATACACATCCGGGACAGGCGGTTCGGCATCTTCGGCGAACCGGTGGTGTCCGTCCTGCGCCTGAACATGGCACTGGATGCGATACCATGATTCTGCTAGAATATGGTCGAGGCATTATGGACATGATCGTTTTGAGAACGGCAAAGACATGGAAGCGAAAAGACCGGACCCCGATGAACTCCTGGACAGGGCGCTAACCGAGGAAAAGCGCCAAAGCCAGGGTCAACTCAAGATCTTCTTCGGCGCCGCTCCGGGAGTGGGCAAAACCTATGCGATGATCGCGGCCGCGCGGCAGCGTCGGGAAGAAGGACTCGACATCGCCGTCGGGATTGTCGAGACCCACGGTCGCCGGGAAACGGAAGCCCTCCTCGACGGTTTGGAAATCCTGCCACGCCGGATAATTGCGTATCGCGGCCGGGAAATCGAGGAATTCGACCTCGACCGGGCTTTAAGCCGCAATCCGGCGCTGATCATTGTCGATGAGCTGGCCCATACGAATGCCCCCGGGGCCCGGCACAAGAAGCGGTGGCAGGATGTCCAGGAGCTCCTCGATGCCGGCATCTCCGTTTATACCACCGTCAATGTCCAGCATCTGGAGAGCCTGAACGACATTGTCCGCCAGATAACCGGCGTCATCGTCCGGGAGACCATGCCCGACTCGTTTCTGGACCGGGCCGATGAAATCGAGCTCATCGATCTGCCGCCCGACGATCTCATCCAGCGCTTGCAGGAAGGCAAGGTTTATCTGCCCGAACAGGCGGAACAGGCCCGGGAAAACTTTTTTCGCAAGGGAAATCTGATCGCCTTGCGGGAACTGGCGTTGCGTCGCACCGCCGAGCGGGTGGACGACCAGATGGAAAGCTACCGGCGCGATCGGGGCGTCCGGGAGATCTGGCCGGCCGCGGAAAGGATTCTGGTCTGTATCGGCACGAACCCCCGCTCCATCCGGCTGATCCGCGCCGCCCGCCGGATGGCGGCGGTGCTCCGGGCGGAATGGATTGCTGTGCATGTAGAGGCCCCGTCCCATGTCAAGCCGTCCGCGGAGGACAAGCGGCGGTTGGTGGAGCATATGCGGCTGGCGGAAAGCCTGGGGGCGCAAATCGTGACCCTGGCAGGGCACAAGGCCAGCGAGGAGATCCTCAACTATGCCCGCCAACGCAATGTCAGCAGGATCATTGTCGGCAAACCGACGCATCCGCGCTGGAAGGACAAACTCTTCGGATCGCCGCTGGACGAGATCGTCCGGGGCAGCGGCGACATCGAGATTTCCGTGATCACCGGCGATGCCCCGGAAGCAGTCAAAAAGCCCGCCCTCAACATGCAACTGCCCGGGATCAGGGCGCGGGAATGGCACTGGTGCCTGGGGGGCGTAGCCCTCTGCACCGCCCTGGCCGGTTTGATGTTTCCCTATTTCGACCGGACGGACATCGCCATGATTTATCTGCTGGGCATCGTCATCATCTCCACCCGGACGGGACGCTGGCCCGCCCTGGTCGCAACGCTGTTGAGCGTGGCCGCTGTTGACTTCTGCTTCGTGCCGCCCTATTTAACCTTTGCCGTAAACAACGTCCGTTTTTTGGTGACCTTCGGGGTGATGTTCTTTGTGGCTTACGTCATAACCCGGATGACGCTGCAAATCCGGGAGCAGGCGGAAGCGTCGCGCAACCGGGAGCGAAGCACCGCCGCCCTGTACGCACTAAGCCGCAAACTGGCCCGGGAGCGCAAGAAAGGCATGATCTTCGACGTTGCAGCCAAACACATCAGCGAGGTGTTCCACAGCCGGATCGCTTTCCTCATCCGCGACGAACAGGGGGAACTGACCACCATGGAAACGAGAACGGGCACCTTTGCCCTGGACCGCAAGGAACAGAGCGTCGCCCAATGGGTCTTCAAAAACCGGCATGTCGCCGGCATGGGCACGGACACGCTCCCGGGGGCCAAAGCCCTCTACCTGCCCATAGTGGCCTCCACGGGCGTCGTGGGGGTGGTCGGCGTTCTTCCCGAATTTCCCAGAGAAGGATATGATCCCGAAGAAATCCACTTTCTGGAGAGTTTCGTGACGCAAACCGCAATGGCCATGGAAAGGGTCCTTCTGGCCAAGGAGGCTCACGAAGAGCGCCTGAAAGCGGAGGCCCAGATCGTCAGGAACACCTTCCTGAGTTCCGTCTCCCACGATCTGAGGACCCCGCTGGCCGTGGTGGCGGGGGCGGCAAGCACACTGCTGGAAAAGGACGCGGATCTCACTACCCCGGCACGGCTGGAACTGCTGAGGACTATCCATGAAGAAACGGAACGGCTGGAACGGATCATTCGCAATGTCCTGAATCTTACCCGCCTCGAATCCGGCGCCATCATGGTGCGCAAGGAATGGCAGCCCCTGGAGGAAATCATCGGGGTCATCCTCAACCGTTTTGCCCCGCGCCTCCAAGAGCGGTCGCTGGCATTGAACATCCCGCCGGACATGCCGCTGATCCCCTTCGACACCCTGTTGATGGAGCAGGTGTTGGCCAATCTCCTGGAAAACGCCCTGCGGCACACCCCCCCCGGCACCCCCATCGAAATCGCCGCCGAGGCGCAGCAGGGGGAGGTCATGATCGCCATTGCCGACCGGGGTCCCGGCATTCCGGTCCATGAAGAAGAGGCGATTTTCAGCAAATTTACCCGGGGCACCCGGACGCGGATGGGCGCCGGCATCGGTCTCTCCATTTGCCGCACCATCGTGGAGGCGCACGGCGGACGTATCTGGGTCGAAAACAGGCCGGACGGCGGCGCCGTTTTTAAATTTGTCATTCCCATCGAGGGAGCGCCGCCGACCATGATCCCGGAGAAGGAGTTGCCATGACGAAAAATACGGGGACCGTTCTCCTGGTTGAAGACGAAAGACAGATGCGGCGGTTCCTCAGGTTAACCCTTCAGAGTGAAGGCTATGCCGTGATCGAAGCAGAGACCGCCGCCGAGGGGCTTTCCCAGGCCGCCATGAGGAATCCCGACATTATCCTTCTCGATCTGGGACTTCCGGATATGGACGGTCTGGAGGTAATCGCCAAACTGAGGGAATGGACCTCCCTGCCCGTTATCGTCATCTCGGCGCGGGACCAGGAAGGAGATAAAATCAAGGCCCTCGACAACGGCGCGGACGACTACTTGACGAAGCCTTTCGGCGCCGGGGAACTGCTGGCCAGAATCCGCGTCGCCCTGCGGCACGGGGCGTTAAAAAGTACGGAACCGGGCGAGGCAATCTTTACCGTGGAAGACCTGAAGATCGATTTCCTCAAGAGAAAAGTTTATCGCAGCGGCGGGGAAATCCACCTTACCCCCATCGAGCACCGGCTGTTGACCGTCCTGGTCGAAAATGCCGGCCGGGTCATGACCCACCGGCAACTCCTTAAAGAAGTCTGGGGGCCGCCCTATATCGAACAGACCCATTACCTACGTGTTTTCATGAACCAACTGCGAAAGAAAATCGAGGCCGATTCCACCCGCCCCCGCTTCCTGCTGAACGAACCCGGCATCGGTTACCGCTTCAAAACAGATTTCGATTGATAATCAATGGAAGCAATGTCAGTCCATATTCAATGCCTCCGTAAAAAGTGAAATCATGAGAATGCAGCCTACCAACTTAATGAAATCTTAGGTGCGATTTCTCAAAAGGCGCTCCTTTTCTATTTGCCCATCAATCATTTCCAACGCAACCTGGAAAAAAAGGTTTCAATAGTCCGGATTAGTGTGCCCTCTTCACGCCACTGGCGTGGCTCTGTCCGCACTGACCCCGGGCCGCCCGCGGCGTCCCCGCCCATCTAGCCTCCGTCCGGCGGGGCAAAATTCCTTTGACACCCCTGCCGCCCTGCCCTATACTTTTTCAAAAAAAGACCCGCGAGGAGGCGTCATGTTCAAGCATCTGTTCACCCCGTTCCAGATCGGAAATATGGAGCTGCGAAACCGGATCGTCATGCTGCCCATGACCACCGGCTACGGCGAGGTCGATGAAACTGTCGGCGACCGTTTCATCGCTTTCTTCGCCGCCCGGGCTGAAGGCGGGGCCGGCCTGATCGTTATTCCCTTTTCCCCCGTCGCCGCCGGCTCGCCGGCGGAACCGGGGATCTTCGCCGACCGTTTTCTGCCCGGGGTGAGCCGGTTGACGGCGGCCATCCGGGCGCACGGGGCGAAATCCTCCTGCCAGCTCATCACCTCGTATCATGTCATCCTGGGAAACGGCACCCCCGAAGCTGTGGGCCCTTCCCCCGTCCTGAACCAGATCCTGCGCCGCACGCCCCGGGCCTTGACCGTCGCGGAGATAAAATCCATCGTCGCGGCTTACGGGAGTGCCGCCCGCCGAGTCCGGGAGGGGGGCTTCGACGCCCTGGAAGTCCTCGTGGGCGGCGGCTACCTGCTGAACCGCTTCCTCTCCCCCATCGCCAACCTCCGGGAGGATGAATACGGCGGCAGTCTGGAAAACCGGTTGCGGATCGTCCGGGAGGTCGTCGCCGCCATCCGGGCGGCCGTCGGCGACGATTTCCCCGTGGGGGTCCGCCTGAACCTGGACGAGCAGATGCCCGGGGGGCACACCATCGCCGAGTCCGTGCCGGTCGCCCGGGCACTGGAAGAAGCGGGCGTGAATTTCATCGACTCCTACACGGGCTGGCACGAAGCCTCCGTCCCCACCGTCGCCGCCTCCGTGCCCAAGGGCGGCTTCGCCCATCTGGCCGGGGCGATCCGCGGCGCCGTTGGCATTCCGGTCATCGCCGCCAACCGGATCAACGATCCGTTCACCGCCGAGAGGATCCTGTCCGCCGGCCAGGCGGACCTCGTCGGCATGGCCCGGGCCCTCCTGGCCGACCCAGAGCTGCCCAACAAGGCCCTGCAGGGACGGACAGATGAAATAGTTCCCTGTATCGCCTGTTCCCGCTGCCTGGGCGAGATCATGTCCATATACAAAAACTGGGGCGACGGTACCAACGCCTTCTGCAGCGTCAATCCCCTGGCGGGCCGGGAGGGCGAGCGCCGCCTGGAACCCGCCGGCAAGTCCAAAAATGTCTTCGTGGTCGGCGGCGGTCCCGCCGGTCTGGAGGCGGCCCGTGTGGCCGCCTTGCGGGGACATCGGGTCACCCTCTTCGAGCGGGAGGGGGAAACCGGCGGCTGGCTCCGGGTCGGATGCCTGCCGCCCCACAAGGAAGAGATCGCCGCCCTGGCCGGGAGTCTCACCGCGCGGGCGCAAAAGGCGGGGGTGGAGATCCGCCTCCGTCATGAGGCGGATCCCGGAACCCTGGCCGCCGCGGCACCGGACGCCCTCGTGTTCGCCGCCGGCGCCTCCCCCCTGATCCCCCCCATCCCCGGCATCGACGCCCCCCACGTCGTCCCCGCCGAAGAGATCCTGACGGGGCAAAAGACGGTACACGGCACCGTGATCGTCATCGGCGGCGGGCTCGTCGGCTGCGAAACGGCGGAATTTCTTCTGGACCGGGGCGCCGGCGTAGCCGCAGTCACCGTATTGGAGATGCTGGACCGCATGGCGTCCACCGTATCCATGACCTACCGGCCCTTTTTCCTGGCGCGGCTGAAGGAAAAGGGCGTCCGCATGGAAACCCGGACCCGGGTGGAGGAAATCACCGCCGCCGGCGTGCGGGTGAACCGCGGGGGGGTCGCGGAGCTCATCGCCGGCGACTGGGTGATCCTCGCCGCCGGCCTCAAAGCGGACCCGGCGGCGGCGGAGCGTTTTCGGGGGGTGGCCCCGGAGTTCCATGCCGTGGGCGACTGCGTCCACCCGCGGATGATCAAGGAGGCGGTGGAGGAGGGTTTCGCCGCCGGCATGGGGCTCTGAAAAAGACCCTCTCCCGGCGCCCGCCCCCCGGCGGCAACGCACGTCGGAACCCCGCCGCCGGGGTAAAACACCATCGCATCATGATAGAAGCATTCGTCGAAAACGCCGCCCAATATCTCCAGAGCTCCTCGCTGCTGGCCTATCTGGCGGTGTATGCCGGCGGGGTCCTTGTGAGCTTCACCCCCTGCACCTATCCGGTGGCGCCCCTGACCGTGGCCTTCATCGGCGCCCACAGCAGCGGCTCCAAGCTCAAGGGTTTTTCCCTTTCCCTGGTTTATGTCTTCGGCATGGCCCTTACCTACACGGCCATCGGCGCGGCGGCGGCCCTGACGGGTCAACTCTTCGGCCGGATCCAGAGCAATCCCTGGATGTTTTTCCTCATGGCCAATGTCTGCCTGCTCATGGGCTTGTCCATGCTGGACGCCTTTGCCCTGCCCATCCGGACACCCCGGTTCATCGCCTCGCTGCAGCCCCGGAAAAAGACCCGGGGGGCCGTCGGCGCGCTGCTGGTCGGCGCCGCCTCGGGACTCGTCATGGGACCCTGCACCGCCCCGGTGCTGGCCGTCCTGCTGAGCTTCGCCGCCACCCGACAGAATGTTCCGTATGCCATGTCGCTGCTGTTTGTCTTCTCCTTAGGCATGGGCACCCTCCTGATTCTCCTCGGCACCTCCGCGGGCGTCCTGGCCAATCTGCCCCGTTCGGGAATGTGGATGACCAGGGTGAGCAAAATCTTCGGATGGTTGATGATCGCCGCGGGGGAGTATTTCCTCCTCCAGGCGGGGATGCTCTGGTGCTGACTCCGGGGTCGTCATGATGGAAGGCAGGGGAATACGGAACTACTTTCGATCCAAGGAGACAAGATGACAAGACTCGCGCGCTATTTTTTTGTGGCCGCCGTAGTTGCCGCGGCGGTCCTGCATCCGGCCGCCGATCGGTGTTTCGCCCAGGAACGGGCGCCGCTCTTCGGCATCCGGGACATCAACGGCCGGATCTTCAGCATGAACGATCACGGCAGGAAAACCGTCCTCCTCGTCTTCGGAACCACCTGGTGTTCCTCGTGCCGTTCCGAAATCCCCTATTACAAGGAGATATACCACACCTACACCCCCCGGGGGCTCGTGATGGTCGGCATCGATATCCAGGAGGCGCAGGGAAAGGTCGCCCGTTTTGCCGATCGCCACAAGCTGCCGTACCGGGTCCTGCTGGATGAAACGGGAGCCGTGGCGGCGGCCTACCGGATCGTCGGGGTCCCCACCATGGTCCTCGTCAGCAACGGGGTGGTCGTCACCAGAAATTACCGCCAGGTGAACGGCTCGCTGCAAAAGCTGTTTCCCAAATGACTTAAAACCGCCGGGCCGCCGGGGGAAAGCGATCATCGGGACGACCCGGGGACTCCACGGGAGCCCGCCGCCGCTAACCGGCGGGGCGGCCGGCATAGGCCGCGACGGTTTCCAAGAGCTTGCCCTTCTTAATCGGTTTCGTCAGGTGGGCGTCGCAGCCCGCCGCCAGGCTTTTTTCCATGTCATCCTTTAGGGCGTAAGCCGTCAGGGCGATGACGGGGGTGGGCCGGCGGCCCTGTTCCCGTTCCCAGGCCCGGATTCCCCGGGTCGCGGTATAACCGTCCATAACGGGCATCTGCATGTCCATGAACACGAGGTCGTAATCGCCCGCCTGAAATTTTTCCACGGCCTGCGCCCCGTTTTCCGCCATCTCCACCTCATGGGGGGTGTTCTTGAAGTAGGCCGCCATGAGAAAGCGGTTGTCGTCCGAATCGTCCACCAGGAGGATCCGGAGCGGCCGCGGCGCCTCCTCGAGGACGGGCGCCGCCGGAGCCGCTGTCACCGCCGCGACTGCCCGTTTCTTCAGGGCCCTGGCGATGGCCCGGACCAGGTCGGCCCTTTTCACCGGTTTGATGAGATAATCGTCCAGGCCCATGGCCGCCACCCGCGAGACATCCACATCGCGGTTCTCCGAGGTCAGCATGAGGATGGTCGTTCCCGCCGGCTCCGGTTCATTCCGCATCGCCGCCGCCACTTCCCAGCCGTCCATCTCCGGCATGCGCTGATCCAGGAGGACCAACGGGAAATGCTCCCCGCGCCGGCGGGCCTCCCGCACCAGCAGCAGGGCCTCCGGGCCGCTCCCGCATTCGGTGACGACACCCCCCATCCGGGCCAGCGTCTCCTTGAGGATCAGCCGGTTGGTGGCGTTGTCATCGACCACGAGGACGCGCAGACCGGAGATGTCCGCCTCCGGTGCCGTTGCCGCGTCTTCGGGATATTTCCGGACTTGAAAGCGGGCGGTGAAATGAAAGACGCTCCCTTTGCCCACCTCGCTTTCCACCCAGATCCGGCCGCCCATAAGTTCGGCGAGCTGGCGGGAAATGGTCAATCCCAGGCCGGTGCCGCCATAGCGCTTGGTGGTGGAAGAATCGGCCTGGGTGAACCGCTCGAAAATACGATCCAGTTTATCCTGGGGAATGCCGATGCCCGTATCCCGGACGGAAAAACGGAGGAGGCAATCCGGCTCCGACAGAGAGGCGGAAAGCGGCGTTTCCTGATCCACCGTTACCACCACTTCCCCGACCTCGGTAAATTTTACGGCGTTGCCGATGAGATTGATCAGGACCTGCTGGAGACGGGCGGCGTCCCCCCACAGCTCCGGACAGACATCCGGGGCGATCCGGCAGGCAAGCTCGATGTTCTTCTCATGGGCCCGCATGGACATGATCTCGCAGGTCCTTTCCACCACCTCGCCGAGATGGAAGGAAGAGGCATCGAGAGTCAGCCGCCCCGCCTCCACCTTGGAAAGATCAAGTATATCATTGATCAAACCAAGCAGATTCTCCCCGGCGGAACGGAAGATCTGGAGGTACTGCTGCTGTTCCTGGTTCAGAGGCGTCTCGGCCAGCAGTTCCGCCATCCCGATCACGGCGTTCATGGGCGTCCTGATCTCATGACTCATCCCGGCCAGAAACTCGCTTTTGGCCACGTTCGCCGCTTCGGCGGCTTCTTTGGCCTCCTTCAGGGCCTGTTCCGTCATCTTCTGGACGGTGATGTCCTCCTGGATGCCCACAAAATGGGTAACCTCACCGTGAGGATTGCGGATCGGTGAGATGGACGCCGAAGCCCAGTAATAGCCGCCGTCCTTTTTCCGGTTGTAGAAGACGCCCTGCCAGATCCGGCCGGCGCTGATAGTCTCCCAGAGGGTCCGGTACTCCCCTTCGGACATCCGTCCCGATTTCAGGATCCGGGGATTTTCCCCTACGGCCTCCGCCGCCGTATAGCCGGTAATCTCCGTGAACCGGGGATTCACGTAATCGATCCTGCCGTCGGGCGTGGTAATGATCACCGCTACGGGGCTTTGCATGACCGCCTGGGAGAGCTTCCGCAGCTCCTCCTCCGCCTGCAGGCGGGCGGTGATGTCGCTCCCGATGCCCAAAAATCCCCTGATCTCCCCGGAGGCGTCCCGGAGTGCCGTCACGGAAAGGGAAACGGGAAACCGGCTGCCGTCCTTGCGGATGTAGGTCCATTCCCGTTCATCGGGGATGCCCAGGCGGGTTCTGGCCACCAAGACCTCGAAGCCCGGCGCCACTTCTCTCCCCAGCTCCCGGGACAGTTCCTCCGCCCGCCGGCGGACTTCGCCGGGATCATGGAAGAGCGACGGGGTGTGGATGTCGATCAGCTCTTCGGCCCGGTAGCCGAGGGACCGTTCGGCGGCGGCGTTGAAGGTCTTGATCATTCCGTCCGAACCGATGAAGATGATGGAATAATTTGCGCCGTCCAGGATGGCCTGCTGGAGGACGGACAGTTCCCGCAGACGGGTCTCGCTTTCCCGAATGATCCGCTCGGACTCCTTGACCTCGCCGATGTCCCGGATCGTGACCAGATTCGCCGTTCCCGCTCCGAAGGGAATCCGCGTTCCCAGGCCCTCGACCCAGCGCTCCCGTCCCCGGGCTGTGATCACCTGGTAGCGATTCAGGTAGCCGCCCCCGCCCTCCCGGACGTTCAACAGATCCTCGGCCACGACTGCGATGAAATCGGGATGAATGAATTCTATGGCGTTGCGGCCGATGCCCGCCGCGGGGCTTTCCAACTGGACCAGATCGGCCGCCGCCTGATTGGCGAAGAGAATGACGCCGTTCCAGTCCAGAATGAGCAGGGCGTCCAGCATGTGATCCACGATGCTGTGGAAAAGGGATTCCGTTACCGCCAAACACTGCTCGGCGAAGGGAGTGTTTTTTTTCACTTCCGTCATAGCTTCGTCCTCAAAGACCGTGAAAGGGTTCCCTCCCCGCGCACCACCGAAATCAGGAGATTCGTATATATTGAACTCGCCTTTAAAAGTCAAAGCATTCCGCATTCCGGATTATTGTGAAATCAATGCCCGCATGTTATAGCTACGGGTAAAAACGATGGGGGGAGTGGTCGATTATTATGATTGAAAAATCATTTTGGCTCCAGATGATCTTCTTCCTCTGTCTCTTTGTCGGCGCACCGGCGGGGACGGCGCCGGCGGCAGCGGGGGAAAGGCATCCGTTCACCGTGACGGATCTTTTGGCCAAGGGCACTGGATACTGACCCCCCCAAACTCCCGCCAATGGCATGAAACGGTGCTCGCCTGGCTCCACCGGTGGCTGGACGGACCCGGGAATCGCCAGGAGGCCCGGGAGGGATGCGGGCGGAGGCCATAACGGCCCCTCAACGGTCAAGACAAAAAGGAGAAGACATATGGAGAGTTCCAACCACGACAGAGAAGCTTTTTCGTTGCAGGCCCGCGGCCTCCTGGATCGGGGCATGTACTCCGTGGTCCGGGACCTCGCCGAAACCAGACTGGCCGAGATGCCCGGCGATGTGGAGGCAAGGACTATCCTGTGCGAAGCCCTCTGGGGGATGGGATACGACGAGGAGGCCCAGGAAATTATCACGGAAATCGAAGAGATCATCCGGGGATATTCGGAGATCTACCGGCTCATGGGACGGATCTGCCGGGATAAAGGTCTGGCTTGGGAGGCGATTCATTACTATGAACGGTTTATCGACCTGAATCCCCACTCCCCCCTGCGCCCGGAAGTAGAGAAAGATTTGGACCGGCTCCGGACGGAGCTGGGGGCGTCAGGAGGCGAAGACCATCCGGCCCCGATTGCCGATCGAGAACCGCCGCCGGCGCAGATGGCGACGCTCAGTAAATGGCTGGCCAACCTGGAAAACAAAAAGAAAAGGAAACGCCCCGGGAAGAAATAATCATCGTTCCCTTAACTTCATTCTTATGGACGCCATATTTTTCTTGCCATGAGACATCCTGATATGTATCATTATCTGGAATCCGGATTTTCGGAATACTTATTTCCAGGAGAGAAGAGATGCAACTGGTCAAATTAGGCAAGAAGGGACAGCTATCGTTGCCCAAAGCAATATTGCAGCAGGCGGGCATCAGCGGCGAAACGCCGCTTCTGGTGGATGCGACGGATGACGGAGCCATTGTTCTGCGACCGGCGGGCGTCTATCCCATCGAGATTTACAGCGATGAACGGATCGCCGCCTTCCTGGATGAAGACCGGATGACGGCGGAGCAGATGGCTTTGCTTGATAGCGCTCTGAAAAAATGAAATTGTTTCTCGATGCCAACATCATTTTTACGGCCGCCTACAGCGCCGAAGGCATCTCACGGGGACTGTTCCGATTAGCAACCGCAGGCAAATGCCTCCTCTGCACATCCGCTTTTGCTCATGAAGAGGCGGCCAGAAATATTCAGAAAAAGGCGCCGGATAAACTCCCGGAGTTGACCAGATTGATGCCACAGGTTGCTATTCTGCCTGAACCGCATCCAAGGCGGGTCGCTTGGGCAGCGGGGTTGCCCTTGGCCCGGAAGGACGCACCGATCCTTGCCGCAGCCATCCAGGGAAAGGTCGATATCCTTGTCACCGGCGACCGCCGCGATTTCGGCTGCCTGTTCGGCCAGGTCTTGGAAGGGGTAACAATTTCCACGCCGGCGGAAGCTGTGGAAGCGATAATATGTAAATTACATACCTTTTAACCTATTGAAATAGGTGAGGAAAAACGGAAGTTGCGGGTACGAGAGGCTTTCCGGTTTTTTTTGCTGAATTATCTTAAATATTAATATCTTACCGATGCGTTCATCCCGGGGGCGGGAAGACGGCCCCCACCCCGCCGTCAGCTTCTGATCAGGGCGCTGATGAGCCGTTCGATGTGGTCCAGGGTGTTGCATTCCCGGATGACCGAGCAATAGGGGGAATACTTCCGGATCTCCGAATCCCCGGCGCCCCAGAAGGCCGGGACTTCGGGATTGAGCCAGATCAGGCGCTTGGCGCGGCCGTAGATCGCCTTGAGATGATCCGGGCAGGGGTCGTTGTAGTTGTTCCGGGCGTCCCCGAGAATCAGCACTGTCGTCTTGCGCGTCACGGCGTCGAGGTAATTTCGGCGGAAGTCGCCGAACGACCGTTCGTAGTCCGTCCGCCCCATGATCAGGGGGATGTCGGCGCCGCCCTGGATCCGGCTCAGGGCTTCTTCCACGGGACAACTATCAAAGATGTCGCTGACTTCGATCAAGTTTGTACAGAAGACGAAGGTGCGGATCCGGGCGATCTCCTGATTGAGGCCGTACAGGAAGAGGAGGAGAAACCGCACCGTCCGCAGCACCGAACGGCTGATGTCGCAGATCACGACGAACTGGGGACGGTCGATTTTTTTCTTCTTCCAGGAAGGGGAAAACAGCAGTCCTTGGCAGGAGATGTTTTCCCGGAGGGTGCGTTTGAAATCCAGGACGCCCCGCCGGGCCCGCTTCCGCCGCCGGGAGGAGAGGTCGTTGAGGCGCTTCACCATCCGCCGGATGATCTCGTGGATGTGGGCGAAATAGCGCTGTTCGATGTTGGACAGCTTGACGAGGCGCAACTCGCCATCCAGGCGCCGCCACCCCTCGTCGCCGGCAAACAGCTCGTAGGTATTCTGGACATAATTCCTTACGTTCTCCACCAGGTAGCGCTTCGCCGCCTCCAGGCCGGCCGCCGCCGCGGCCGCCGCGGGGGTGTCGACGGCCCCCAGACTTTGCAGTTGCCGGTCCAGATCGTCGGCGCCCATCCGGGAGAGGAGCCGGAAGGCAAAGAGGCTGCGCTGCGTCAAGTACCTGATCTGGGAGAGATTTTCCAGTCTGGCCGCCTCGGTCATGGCGGCCATGAGCCCGGCCCGATCCTCCTCCATGAGCATCCGGACGAGGGATGATTCCACCTGGATCCGCGGCGGCTCCTCCCCGCTCCGGTCCGCGGCGCCGGCAAAAAAGCCGAAGGAAAAGAACCGGTCGAAACAATTCTCCAGCAGTTGCTTTTCCGCCGCCGTTTTGGCCAGGGATACGGCCAGGACGTCCTTGAGGAGGGCGCGGTCGCCATAGCCCACCGTCTCCACCGCCCGGGCGGCATCGAGCGTTTCGGAGATGGAGATGCGGACCCCGGCGGTACGGGCGGCGGTAATGAAATCTTCCAGTACCCTTTCCATGGTTGTTCCTATTGCGGCGATTATCCCGCCCCGTTCACTGCCGGATAGCCGTTGCCGTAAGCTGGTGGAGTTTTTCCGCCACCACGACGATATCATCCTCGAACTTGATGAACGTATTCAAGGTGTCCCGGACCAGCACCGGTTCCAGGACCTCGGCATGGAGGATCGTCAGGACCCGGGCCCAGTCGATGGTTTCACTGATCGAGGGGACCTTTTTCAGCTCCAACTCCCGGACATCCTGGATGAACTTGACGATCTGGCGGGTCAGGCGCTCGGAGATGCCCGGGACGCGGCGGCGGACGATCTCCCGCTCCAGGGCCGCCTCGGGAAAGGAGATGAAGAGGTGGAGGCAACGGCGTTTGAGGGCCTCGCTGAGTTCCCGGGTGTTGTTGCTCGTCAGGAAGACCAGCGGCTTGGTCACCGCCCGGATCGTGCCGATCTCCGGGACGGAGACCTGGAAGTCCGAGAGGATCTCCAGCAGAAAGGCCTCGAACTCGTCGTCGGACTTGTCCACCTCGTCGATGAGGAGCACGGCGCCGTCCTTTTCCTGGAGGGCCTTCAGGAGGGGCCGGGGCTCCAGAAAGGGCCAGGAGAAGAAGATGTCGTCGTACTGGTGGAGCTTTTCCATGGCGGACGAGAAACCGTTTTTCCGGCTGATGATGTCGTCCAGCTTGTCCTTGAGGAGCTGGGTGTAGAGGAGCTGCTTGCCGTATTTCCATTCGTAGAGGGCCTTGGCCTCATCGAGGCCCTCGTAGCACTGGAGGCGGATGAGGGGCAGCTCCAGGTAGTCCGCTGTGGCCTTGGCCAGCTCCGTCTTCCCCACCCCGGCGGGTCCCTCGACAAGGATCGGCTTTTCCAGATGATGGGCCAGATAGACCGTGGTGGCGATCCGGCGGTCGGCGATGTAGGCCACGCTCCGGAATCCCTCTTCCAGCACCGGTATGGAGGCCAGGCGTTCTTGATATTTATCTTTCATTTTGCGATTCCATAGCGGCCAGATGTCCCTGGCCTTTCCCTTTCATGTGGCGATGCATTTGTAAAATCCATCGATTGCGCGGAGTAAATTCCTTCGGCAACAAGACCTCACCCTCCTCACCCCTCCGTCCCCGCCAGGAGCGCCGCCCCGTGTTTACGCTGCTTCAACGTCATGACATTCCCGGCCAAACCGATGGTCCGGCGCAAATCACCCGCCAGAAGACGGTATTCTTCCCCGTTCTCCGTGCGGGCGGGAGGGGCGACGGCCCCCACCAGTTCCTCCTGAAACTCCCGGGCCAGGGACCGGAAGGAGAGAACGAGGGATAGGCGCTCATCCGGAGCGGCGGCGGCATCGAGACGGGAGGCCGCCGTGAAGGCCAGGAGGCGCAAGGCGTCCCGGAGATACCGGAGGCGGCCGAGACGTTCCTCAGCCTCCTTCCCCGCCGCCCCGCCGCCGGCGCGGAGGACCTCGATCACCAGTTCCAACTGCCGGTCCATCCCCCCCAGCACCAGACCGGCCAGGACAACATCCTCTCGCTCCCTGAAGGCCAGGGCCAGGGCCGCATAGGCTTCGCCCGGGGGGCCGAGCAGGTTGGCCGCCGGAACGGTGCAAGCCGCCAGGCGGAGCCCGCAATGGGGGGAAGGGCGGAAGCAGCCCAGATCCAAAAGCGGCGTCAGGGTGGCCCCCGGCGTCCCCCGGGGAACGATCAGGGCGCTGAATTCCTTCCGTTCCCCCCGGAAGCCGGTAACGGCCAGCACCACGTAGAGGTCCACGAACGGCCCGTTGGTCAGAAACGATTTCTCTCCGTCGATTACGAACTCCCCGCCCCGCTGGACGGCCCGGGTCTCGAGATGCTTGGGATGGGCCCCCACCCCCGGTTCGGAGATGGAGATGGAGGCGGTGATCCGTCCCGCGGCCAGATCGGGGAGGAACCGGACGTGCTGGTCTTCCCGGCCTAGTTCCCAGAAGGCCAGGCGGGCCACGACGTTGTGGATGATCCAGGACAGACCGAAGCCGGGGTTATGGCCCGCGCCCACCAGGGCCGCGGCGGCAGCGGTCACGGCCAGGTAATCCAGACCCCGGCCGCCGTATTCCCGGGGAACGGCAACCCCGAGGAGACCCGCCTCCCCCGCCGCCCGCCAGAGTTCCGGCGGCAAGGAGGCCGGATTGCCCGCCGCCCAGGGGGCAAGGCGCTCCCGGGCGAAACGCTCCGCATCGGCAACCAGTTCCCGGTGGCGAGGGGCAAGCAGGCTCATGTCCTGCCTTCCTGTTTGTCGAATTTGTCGAAAAACGACCGGAGGACGCCCTTGAAGCTCTCCAGTTCCTCCGGCGAGAAACCCTCCTTCACCTCGGCGTTGACGCCCCTGATGATCGCCTTGGCCTTCTCTCCCTCGGCAATCCCCTCCGGCGTGATCCGGACGGACAGGGACCGCCGGTCCGTGGAAGACGCCTGGCGGGCAACGAATCCCGCCTTTTCCAGGCGGTCCACCAGCCCCGTGAGGGTGGAATTATCCACCCCGATGAGGCGGCTCAAATCGGACATGGTCCCAATGCTGCCCTGTTTGAGGAGAAAGATGATCCCCGCCTGAGCATAGGATACCCGGACCCCCGCCGCCGCCAGGGCATTGTTGAGGTAGGTCCGGAGCTTGTTCTGAGCGGTAAAGATGAGAAAAATCAGTCGGTCGTCGGTCATGGCCTCCGCCTCCCATAAGATTGGTTGGCGGATATTTGGCATACTAATTATTGGTTGTCAAGCGATTATTTTATTCCACGGTCCGGGCGACCCGAAAACCGATGTTGCCGGGGGCCAGTTTCATATGCCCGCGCCGGGCCTCGGGAAGGCCCTTGGCGCGGAAGGCGATTCGGCAGGTCTTGGCGTCGCTGTCCCAGGCCCCGCCGCGCTGGATGCGGAAGAGCCCTTCCCGGGCCGCCTCGTCGCTGTCCACCCATTCCCACACATTGCCCGTCAGGTCGTAAAGTCCCCAGGCGTTGGGACGGTAACTGCCCACCGGCTTCGTCTTGCCCGGATTGATCCCCAGACAGTCCGACGCCCAGAGGCTTTGGCCGTAATTCGCCCGGGAGCAGTCGGAGGATCTTCCCCAGTAATAGGCGGTGGCGGAGCCGGCCCGGGCGGCATACTCCCATTCCGTCTCCGTGGGCAGGCGGTAGTTTTTCGTCCCCTCCAGGGCGTTGAGCCTCCGAATGAACTCCTGGGCTTCCGGCCAGGTCACCTGATCGGCGGGGCAGGTATCGCCGCAGGCGCGAAAATGGGCCGGATTGTTCCCCATCACCCGGCGCCACTGTTCCTGGGTCACCTCGGTGGTCTGGAGATAGAAGGCACGGTGTAGACGGGTCCGTTGCTGCATCTCGTCGGTAAGGCGCCCCTGCTCGTCCGCCGGTGAGCCCGTGGTCGCCGTCCCGGCCGGCACGAGGACCAGGGTCATCCCGAGGGAATTGACGATCTTGGGCAGGCCGGAAAAGATCTCCACGCTCACGGGCTGATAGACCCCTTGGGGGAAATCGTTGATGACGTACCAGGTGACCCGGCGGTTTTTCCCCAGACGAACCCGCCCTACGTCGCCTTCCAGATGGAGGTGTTTGGCCGGATAGGTCCGATCGCCCACGGTGACGAAAACGGAGACCAGCGCACTCTGTTCCTCCCCCTCCAGGTCGTAGGTGAAGAGCAGCCGGTTGTCCACCTTTTTGATCTCGATGTTCTTCACCTCCGCCGCCCCGGCGGGAAGCGCCGCCATGAGCAGACAGAACCAGAACAGGGCCGCCGCCGTGATGGCGAAGCCCTTCCGCCCGCCTCGCCATTTGCCGTTCCTCGCTTTTTCTCCCATATCATCCCTTTCCTTATCGCAATTTATCCTCTCCAGGCAAGGCTGTAGGCCGCCATCAACCCGTCGATCTCCTCCTCCGGGCCGGGAAGGGAAACCGCGCGGTCCCGTGCCGCCCGGATCAGCGACGCCCGCAGTTCCCCGTCGTCGGTCAGGCGGAGGGCCTGGGCGATGAAATCGCCGTTCCGCCCGGGATCATAGAGGAGGCCGCAGGGGCGTTCGTCCCCGTCACCCCGAACCGGCCAGCGGTTGCCCTCGATATCCGCCGCCAGGATCGGCTTTCCCGCCGCCATCGCCTCGAGCAGGGTATTGGCCAGGCCCTCGGAGAACGAGGTGTTGAGGACCACATCTACCTCGTCGTACGCCGCCGCCATCTCCCGGGGATCGATGGCGGGCAGCCACCGGGCGAAGGAGGCCAGCCTACCGATTTCTCCGGCAAATCGGCCGCCATATTCCTCGTCCAGGACCGGTCCGGCAAAGACCGCCCGGACATGGGGACGGAGTCGGTGCACCGCCTCCAGGAACCGGAGTCCCTCCAGGTTTCCCTTCACCGGCCTGATTCCCGCCGGCAGGAAGAAGACAAACTCGTCCCCGCCGATCCCCGCCCGCTCCCGGAGCCGGCAGGGCGCATCACCCAGCCAGCAGAACGACTTGGGGACATAGGAGAGGCGAAAGCCGCCCTCCGGCAGCAGCGCAGCGACCAGCCGGTCAAAGTACCGATTCTGAATCACCATTTCCCCGATACGCCCACAGATCCGACCCAGCATTTCCAGTTTTCCCCGCGTCCGGAGGTCCTCCTGATTGAGGTCCGTCCCCGCCGGCGTCGTCACCGCCGGCACGCCGGCGAGGAGGTCGGCCAGGGGCGGCGTCAGAAGCAGGCCTCCCGACATGAAGAGATGATGCGCATGGACGACATCGGGACGGAAGGCGGCCACGGCGGCCGCCAGTGCCTGAAGGTCGGGATCCCGGCTCTCCAGGACCAGGACTTCGCCGCCTCTCGCCGTCAGACCCCGGCGCCACCTTTCCACCGTCATGGCGTTACCGGTGATCACCGGCAGGGCGCTGGGGGTCAGCATGAGGATCCGGGGCGGTTTCACGGGTTTGCCCCCAGATGGGAAATCATCTCTATCCGGTATTTTTTCAACAAGGCGCGGAACTCCAAAGCGAGTTGGCATTTTCTTAATGAATATGAAGTTGAATTTTAACGGCTTCCTCAACTTTGCGCATATCCTCATCGGAAAGAAAACCGGCACGATTAAAAAGCCTTAATTTACTTACCGTTGCCAATTGGTCTGCCATTGCCTTGCTTTCTTTACCTTCAAAAGTCACCAGTGCCTCGCTGGGATAGAGATGATCTGTTTTACCTGTGAGTGGCACAACCTGGACTCTATTGAGATATTTATTTGATGCATCATTACTGATGATTACGGCAGGACGTTTCTTTTTTATCTCTCCACCGACAGAAGGATCGAAATTTACCCACCAGACTTCACATCGCTTCATGATCCATATCCTTAAAGGTAATTTCAGCCCATTCAAAGGCTTCGTTCTCCCGATTTTTATCTTTTGCCATTTTAGCGTAGGCGGACTCATAATTCGGACGTACAACATGAGGACGAACTATTTCCTGTACAAATCTACTGATTTTGCGTGGTCCAATGATTTTATGAAGCCCCAAATATACTTCTTCATCTACTGTTATGGTTAATTTTTTCTGCATGGCCCACCTCCTGTGTACGTGTAACATACGTGTAGTTATTACGCGTGTCAAAGAATATTTTTCATGATGCCAACGGAAATATCAGCCGGAGCGCAGCGATCGGCTGTATTGATTTTGTTATGTCAGCTCTTTGATAATATGCTTTGCAAGGTGCTCATCTATTTCATCGTGTCTTAGAATAGGTTGCTTTTTGCCTGTTTTGGGGTTCCTGTAAAGATCGTGACGTCCGCCATGTCTTACAAGCTCGCAACCAACAGAAATGATTTTTTTGATAAGATCTTTTCTCTTCATAAGGTGAGAGCAAATTCCTTTATTCCATGATTTTCTGGAACATCTTCCATAGTCATGAGCATATAGGCATCTTTCATATTCTCTTCAAGTTCTTCGAGGGTCTCACCTTGTGTCATTATTTCTGGATGTTCAAGCAGCTTGCCTACCCAAAATTTATCGCCCTTCCAATAAATCATTTTAAGTTTTGTTTCCATTTTCTTACCTCCCGGCAACATTTTTTGATAATAGTACCACAAATATAAGAAACTTGCATGTCTTCTATGTATTGTTCGTTGATAGACGTAACGCCTGCGCCACCCAAGGTTGAGCAAAATACCAAGAAACGGTTCTTACACGGGTCCGGTTCACGCGGTTATGTGGTTCTTAGATTTCCTCCTCAAAGAAATCGGTATCGACCTTCTTGATTTCATACGTAGATGCCACCGACACGCCAACACCGTAGTCAATCATGTAGTCCGCAAGGCTGTTTCCATCGATGAGGATGATGCGGGACGAATACTCTCGAATAGAGGTGAGGGCGTCCTTCGTGAACGCAGACGTGGTAATGAAAATGCCTTTCGTCGCCTTTTTCTTCGACAGTGCCCCAGCAAACTGGTCTATATCCGGGCTGCCGACGGGCTTGTCGGTCCAACGTTTTGCTTGGACGTAAATGTTGTCAAGATCAAGTTTGTCTTCTCTTATAACGCCATCAATGCCCCCGTCGCCGGTTCTGCCGACAGCTTGACCAGCATCTTTCAGCGAACCTCCGTATCCCATCCTGACCAGTAGCGTGATGACGAGGCGCTCGAAAAACTGGGGAGAGCATTTCTTGACTCGGTCGAGTAGTTCAGAAGACAGGGCGGCTCGTATCTGATCATAATGGCTTGCCATGGACTCGATAGGGGTTTCCGCAGTTGCGTTTTCATTTTCCTTCTTCGTCTTTTTCTTGGCTCCCTGGAACTCTCTGAATTCCGGAAATTGGGCAAGAACCCGGTTGTCAACTTTCTCAGGCTTCTTGCTCAGAACCTCAACCCCGCGTTTGGTTATGCGAAAATAGCCTCGCCGTGTGGCTTCAAGCAAACCGGCTTTCTGCAAGTAGGTTCGTGCCCAGGATACCCGCGACGAGAACTTGAACGTGCTTCCGCTCGGGAGCAGTTCTTGCCTTTCCTCCTCTGTGAGCTTGTACTGATTGGCGAGTTGTTCGATAGCATCAGCAATCGAGACTTCATCGCCCTTGTTTGCTTGAGATATACGGAGGAGCGGGCCCATCAGAGTTTCGTAGTCAGGAATCACCATTATTCGGTTTTCTCCTTCTTTTCATCTTCACATAACGCGCCGGTCAGCCGCGCGCGAACAGCGTCGGCGGCTGGAGTGACTGGTTAGGCTTCTCCATGGCATGATCACCTTTGTGAGACATAGACTTTTACACAGGGATGGCCAGTGTCTCGACTAAGATCACGCTCAAATCCCTTGGGGTTGCTGACTCTTTCCTCAGGATCATAGATGAAACAAACTAAAGTTTTACAGTCAGGATGTGCAGAATAACGAAGTATATCGATAGCAAGCTGATCTACAAGCGGTAGTGTCAAGTTTTTTGTGTAAAATATTCATAGGCCAATTCCTTGAAGAAAGGCAGGTTCTTACGCACTTTTCCTACAGGGTTCGCTCTCCAATGCAACTCCATTTTCAAAGAGATATAGGCCA
>Ga0302252_1000581_pt1 | contig 29640 bp, 18 predicted proteins | sample AAG_RA_Leu_MG_FD_193511 | JGI IMG/M metagenome (GOLD analysis project Ga0302252, IMG submission 193511) | Enriched activated sludge microbial communities from anaerobic digester in WTTP, New Holstein, Wisconsin, United States - AAG_RA_Leu | ecosystem: Engineered > Bioreactor > Anaerobic >... | reverse complement strand
GTTTCGACCCCGAACAAAACTGACACCATTAAACGAAACAGAATGACACCACCCTGGTGAGGGTGTTTGCAAGAACGGTTTTCCCGGGAGGTGATTTTTGGTGTTTCCGGAGAGGTATTGAGGATTTCATTTTGGAGTCTGATACACAGCATAAACTGGTTTGATTTGAAGGTTGCATTGAAGATTCACATTTTGTCGGGCATTAAAAAAGGCTGCCATTTCTGACAGCCTGTTGATTGGTAGTTTCTTCGGTTTTTGGGGTGAAGCATTAGTGGTTTACTTGTGTTTCTCATACTTTTTCTGAAGTTCTTTACCCTGATGTTGGCGGTAACTGGGGCCTTTGATCCTGATTTGTACAGAGCAATGAAAGATTCTGTCCAGAATGGCGCGGGTTGAGATGGGATCACCCAGGTACTCGGCCCACTCGTTTTCTTCCACATTGGTTGTAAATATTAATGATCTGCTGTATTTGTAGCGTTCATCAACTACTTTAAACAACAAATGCGCTTCTTTGGTGAGTTGAAGTTCCAGACGGTCATGCCCCATCTCGTCAATGATGAGCAAATCAGGGAAGGTATACTTGCGTATGCGTTTGGGCAGGTTCTTTTCATATACGCCATTGTTCAGATCGGTAATCAAGGCCGAGCAGGTGGTATACAATACTTTGTATCCTTTTTCAATGGCTGTCATGGCCAGGGCCTGTGCCAGATGGGATTTCCCCACTCCGTTATCCCCGATGATCAACAGGGATTCCTTGTTTTTGATAAACTCCATGGTTGCCAAATCCATGATCAGGGACTTTCTCAGGCCTGGCTGAAAGCTAAAATCAAAGTCAATCAGCAACTTAAACGGGCGGGGGAGATGAGATTCGCGGATTCTGTACTGGATACTGGATTCCCGTTTACGGATGGCTTCCTGCTGAAGGACCAATTCAAGGAACTCCGTAAAGCCGAACTGTTTTTCATGTGCCTGCTGTATAATTGCCTGGTATTGCTGTGATAAGTTCTTCAAGCCAAGATATTCACTGAGTTCGGCGATGGTGGTTGGATTATTCTTCATAACCTGGCTGTTGGTCAAAGAGGGTTTTTATTGCATTCAACGGCTGGGAATGTGTTGCCAGGAAGTTTTCAATGGTTCTCATGTCATAAACACCATGATCAAGGGCCCGTTTAACTGCCATCAGTATGTCCTGTGTTGAGAAGCTCACCTTTAAGGCCAATAGCTTGGTTAACATTGGGCCGGGATCCCTCTTTTGAGCCACTATCTTCCCGACATACTTCTCCATTACCGGGCCCATGCTACCAAGACGATGTTTTACATCTGAGAGTTTTATCCTGGGCAAATGTTCAGTAGAAGCAGGTAAGCCGATATAACGGATGGGTGAGCCTTTGGGTGGTAATGCATGCACTTTAATCTGCTCAAAACCGGGAGAGTAAATGATTAGCTGCTCCTTTGTAATACGTACCGGACAGCTTTTAAACATATGATCCCCAGGCACAAAAAAGTAACATCCCTGCCACTGGATGCATGATTCCTGGTTTACCACCCGGTAAACGATAAGGGAGGTGTCATAATGAGCTTTGGGCAAGGGCAATAAAAAGCTGATCTCATCGGTGAACATTTCAATAGGCTGACGCCCGGTGGTACGATGTTTACGCAAATCGTTAACCTGGGTCAGCCATTTAGTTAATTGCTCTTTCAGATCAGTCTTGTTGCGAAAGTGACGGCCATTTAAAAAATTGGTCTCCAGGTAATAAAAAGGCCTTTCTATCTTCAGGTTCTCAACCGGGCGGCCAGGCTTAATGGCCAAAGGTCGAAAACCATAATGGGATGCAAATCCGAGATAGTGACGGTTAAAAATAGGTTGGCCACATTCCCAGCGGTCTACACATACCTTCTGATTGTCACTCCTGATCTCCCGGGCAGCACCATCAAAATGCATAAAGGCATGTACCAGGCACTCAAACAGGGTTCGCTGGGTCTTATCCTCAACCACCTCAATGTATTGCCGGCGTGAGTATGCAAGGATATAACTGAAAAAGATTACCTTTTCCTCCTTCTCCGGGTTTATGGTAAATTCTATCATGTATTCACTCCAGTCATGCGCCGCCCGCTGGCCCGGGGCTGTTTCCACACAGCGGATCACTTCTTTTGCCCTGTCTTTACGTATTTTAGCAACATAATCCTCCAGGATACTTATTTTGCCGGTATAGCCTTTTTCAAGAATCAGCTCAAAGATGCGTTGGACGGTGATTGCTTTTTTAAATTCACCAAGCAGTTCATGGATATAATCCTTGTAAGGGTCAAGTTTTGAAGCACGTTCCTTTGGCTTATTCTCAAGAACACCTCCATGAGACCTTCGTTGTGCATTCTCTTTGAGTATCCGGCTGATACGCCGGAAGCTCACACGGTATTCTCTCGACAGGCGACGGATCGACCAGCCATTATTATACTGATAGATCAAAGAGTTTTCCAGGGCTTCATCTTTCATAGTGTAATTGTTTTCAGGATTTGGATTAATCGTTCCATCGGTCCAAGCAGAGTGGGTAAACCCGGCCGGAGTATGGTCAATTCATCCGGGGTGAGTTTTTCCATTTGGGAACTCTGTAAAAGCCCACTCATGATGTTTACCTGCAATAAAAGCAACTCACGGGTCTTTAACAGTTGGTTCCCATTTACTGACAGACGGGGATCGTAATGTTTATCTCTTTGCAGAACCTGACGGATTACCTCCCGGCAATGATGATATATATACTCGGTATCTTTAGAACTCCTGGACTTTAACAGCCTGTCAACCACTATGGCGCTCTCACGGCTGCTCAAGGATTCTTTTAAAATTACTCCCAGCACTTCCCCCTGATTGCCGCGCGGCAATTTTACCAGCTCCCTCCCATGGCTTACACTGATACTGCCCATGCGTATGGCATCCTGTACCTCATCCAACAAACGCTCAATCATCCCCAGCCTGCGACATACCCAACTGTGGCTCTGTCGCAGGAGCCTGGAGACTTCTTTCTGACTCATCCTGTGATCACGGACCAGTGAGCTCACTATAAGGCCCTGCTCATACATGCTCAGGCTGCTGTTGTGACGATTGTAATGAAGGATCATCGCCTTGGCCATGGCCGGATCAACATCCCACACCAGTGCCTGTAACTCTTTAATCCCCAGTTCAACAGCTGCACGGTAACGCTTGATCCCATCAATGATCTTATAACCATCATCAGCCTTTTGTAAGATCAGAGGTTGTAGCTGCCCCCCTGTTCGCATGGAGGCCTCCATTTGCCGTACCGATTCCGGTCGGATGATGCGAAAAGTATTCGACCACTCACGTATTTGTTCCGTTTTTATACAGACAGGGGTCATCGTTTTTGTTTTCCCGCCAAAAGTAGACCGGCCCGTTGCCCCCTGCAATCGCGTACGGATTTACAACAACTTTACCACTACAGGTTTTATATCTGTAATTAGCAGTTTATTAATGTGTTCTGGCATTATCGCGTACGGATTTACAATCTTTTTTAAGTCTATCTCAAGAAGTGCATAAACATGTTCATTATCTGATTGTTGCGACATTATCGCGTACGGATTTACAATCTTTTCTTCCTGACACCTTTCCTGCTTTTTCTTCTCATATCGTAACCGCTGTTTCAGACGGTTCCTTTTGGCATATTCCGGGTGTGTGAGCCGGTAAGTACGCTGGTAATCACTGTAAACTGGCCGATCACGCTGATGTGAATGCCTGCCGGCGACTTTTTTCAGCTTGGCTGCCCGGAACTCCTCATTGGTCCGGTATTTTGTCCTTGCAAACAATAGCCTTCGGGAATGCTGGCACTCGGCACTGCCACAATAGTGCTGTTTTAGGTGCTTTAACTTTTTATTGGAGATTACTCTTCTTTTGCAGTGCTCACATACTATTGTTCCCATAAACGGCCTTTTGACCGTTTACGATTTATCGGCACTTGGGTGGCATCATTTTTAACCGGGAAATGAGTGCAGTTTTAATCGGGACGGAAATCCGCTAGCTCAATACCAGTGGCCTCTTGCGTCCATAAGGAAGTCCCATCCTCTGCTTGGGAATAATTTGAAACTCTCAAATAGCAGTGTAATATTTCTTTCATGTGATACTACCGTTGAAAAAATACCGGTTACAAAAATACACCATAATTTAATGATTGGCTCAACAAACTTGGCCACTATATGGCACATAACCGGGATATTACTGACGAGCTTAAGAAGGAGCTATTAAATGTGGTGTTGGAAAACATCATTGTGGACTACGACCACGACCAGAAGCTGCACAGGCTCACCATCAAATTCAAAATACCCGTCGTAATTGGCAAAGATGGGGGACAAGGCTCGAGTCCTGCTGTTATAGACCTGTTGCCAGTGAAGCGTGGGGGAAAAAGAAAGTCTGGTCAGAATGCACCCGTTGGGAACTACTCCACGGTCACACTCTTGGCCAGGTTCCTGGGCTGGTCTATGTTGCAGCCCCGCATCACGGCGATGTGGTAAGAAAGCAGCTGAAGGGGTACGGTGGCCACCAGGGGCATGAGGGATTCCTCGGTGTCGGGCAGCTCGATCACGTAGTCGGCCAGGTTCGCCACGGAGGTGTCTCCTTCCTTTACCAGGGCGATGATGATGCCCTTTCTGGCTTTCACCTCCTGGATGTTGCTGAGTACTTTGTCGTACAATTCCTTGTTGGTGGCAACCACCACCACGGGCATCTCTTCGTCTATCAGGGCGATGGGCCCGTGCTTCATCTCGGCAGCAGGATAGCCCTCCGCGTGAATGTATGATATCTCCTTCAGCTTCAGTGCGCCTTCCATGGCAACAGGGAAACTGTAGCCCCGTCCAAGGTAAAGAAAATTACTGGCCGACTTGAAAATCTCCGCCATCTCCCTGATCTTGTCGTTCAGCAACAATGCCTTTTCCACTTTGGATGGAATTTTCTCCAGCTCATTGAGCAGTTGATGGAACCTGGAACGGCGGATGGTCCCTTTCTTGTCGGCTATCATCAGGGCCATCATGGTAAGGATGGTGACCTGGGCCGTAAAGGCCTTGGTGGAAGCCACCCCGATCTCAGGACCGGCATGGGTGTATGAACCCGCATGCGTGGCGCGGGCAATGGAAGATCCCACCACATTGCAGATACCAAGGATGGTGGCGCCCTTTTGCTTCGCCAGTTCGATGGCGGCCAGGGTGTCGGCTGTTTCGCCCGACTGGGAAATGGCGATTACGATGTCTTTTTCGCAGATGATGGGGTTGCGGTAACGGAATTCGGAAGCGTACTCCACCTCCACATTCACCCTGGCGATGTCTTCCAGCAGGTACTCCCCCACCAGGCCGGCATGCCATGAAGTGCCGCAGGCCACGATGATGATGCGCTCGGCATTGACGAGTTTCTGTTCAAAATCCCTGATCCCTCCCAGGTATACCACGCCCTGGGCTGCATTCAGCCTGCCCCGGAGGCTGTCGCGGATCGACCGCGGCTGCTCAAAGATTTCCTTCAGCATGAAATGGGGAAAACCTCCCTTCTCAAGCTGGGAAAGGTTCATTTCCAGCTTTTCGACATAGGGAACTTTCTCCTGGTTGCGGATGGTGCGGATCTTCAACTCCTGGTCGAGTTCCAGGATGGCAATCTCTTCATCGTCGAGGTACACCACGTTTTTCGTATACTCCACAATGGGCGTGGGATCGGAAGCGACAAAGAACTCTCCGTCACCGATGCCCACCACGAGCGGACTGGCTTTCCTTGCGGCAATGAGCTTATGCGGATCGTGTTTGGAGATCACCACGATGGCATAGGCCCCGATCACCATGTCCATGGCCATCCTGACGGCCTCCTCAAGGGGAACCTCCACATTCACCATGAAATCCTCGATCAGGTGAATGATCACTTCCGTATCGGTGGAACTCCTGAACTTATACCCCCTCCGGATCAGCTCTTCTTTCAGGTACACATAGTTCTCGATGATGCCGTTGTGGATCAGGGCCATGTTCCCGCTGGGCGACACATGCGGGTGGGCATTGATGTTGTTGGGTTCCCCGTGGGTGGCCCAGCGGGTGTGGGCAATCCCCACCGATCCGGAGATATTCTTCCCGCTCACAAAGGCCTCCAGGTCGGAGACCTTCCCCTTGGTCTTGTATACCTGCAGGTCGTCGTTGAGCAGTGCGAGGCCCGCACTGTCGTATCCCCTGTATTCGAGGCGATACAGTCCGTTCATCAGGATGGGGTAGGCGTGGCGCCTTCCGAGGTATGCTACGATTCCGCACATAAGGTACTGGTCTTGAATGGAGACGCGATAAATCGCGTCTGTGGTGTTTTTTTTCTGGCAGAGACGCGATAAATCGCGTCTATACTGGGGAGGGGGCTTAGGGCAGGCTGGAGTAGACGATGCGTAATTTCATGGGTTTGAGGCTATGCCCGGGTCCGTTCAGGATGAAGCGGTTGGCCCTGACGACAGCCCCGGATGCCATCAGGTACATTCCGTAATCCGTGTACGAATCCTTAAGCATATCCTGTATATGCTGTGTAATCCTGAAAATATAGTCGTTGGATCCGGTGTTGTAGCCCCCCCCGAAATAAGAATCGCCCACGGCATAATCAGGAAGGTTCGACATGCTGCCATTCTCATTGATCTTCACCAGCAACATTTTGGTCATGGGTGTAAGCACAGGTTCCGCTTCATTGCCCGGAATGATCAGCTGTGCATCATTGATGGCGATTTTACGTCCTGCTGCCCATGCTTTCAAAAGGGGAAGCCGAAGTTTTACCTTGGTCCCTGCCATTCCCTGAAGGAACATCTTGTTGACGCCCAGGCTTGTATCCCCGTAAATAACCTGTTTACGGAAATCCTGGGAAGCATAATCATAGTTGTAGTGGTTGAAGTGGTTGAAGCGCTGGCAGGACTCGTTGATCACCAGGTTGTACACCAGCGAATCGTTCTCATCGTTATGATAATACAGTTTGAGACGGGTATTGGATGACAGCAGGTTGAAATACAGGATACTGCCACCATATGAAACCGGGGCAGCAGTTACATACAGACCCTTAAAGTATTCGACGAATTTCAGGTTATCGGCCAGGTAATCCGAGGGAGTGTATAGGATCTTGTATGCCAGGGCCGGCGACACCTTTGACAGGTTGATCCGCAACTGGGGAGCCAGTTTCAGGGTATCGTAAGGGACGCTGTCGGTGGGCCTGGGATAAAAAGAAAGATGTGCATAATCCGTTTGGAGGTGCTGCACCCTGTGATTGGAGTAGTAAGTGGTATCGGTAAGGAGTGTCTCATCCAGTTCAAACACATTAAACAACTGCATATTGCTGGTATCCCCGTAATAGCTGTTGTAGGCCAGCACGAGCACCAGCGAGTCGGGTACCGGGTTATCCCCGAAGGACGGATTGACCGAGGACAGTTTAACCTGGGTGGCAAAACCGGCGGTCACCCTGCCGAAGACAGGATCAAAATGAGAGCCGCAGAGATTGAGGGAAGTGAAGGAGGATGCCAGGGAATCCTCGGCGACGGTATAGCCTTGTATGGTAAAGGTGTCGACACTTTCCACGTAAAGCTGGTCCTGCACGGGTGTAACTTCCAGTCCGACGGCATCGGGGTCTTTTTCGCAGGAGATCATGAATGGCAGCATGGCTGCCAGGAAACATACGGCAACAAGGCTACGGGAGGCAGGCAGCTTCACATTTACCCGGTTTAGGATTACTCAGTGGTTACAGCCTCGCTGACCAGGATCTCGTCGTAGAACTCATTGTACACCCCGATATAATTCTCCGGATTCTGGTAGTCCAGCACAGGCTTGTCGAGCTCCGCGATGTAATCCCTGAGTTCCGGGTGAATGTCGGGGTGACCGATGATCACGGCATCACTGTGATCGATGGCTGATTTCATCAGGTTAACGTAGTTTCCCTTTTTAAAGTATCTGAGGTCCTTTTCGCCTATCCCTTCGTATTTCACCTTATTCACAAAATCCTTATGAAAAGGCTCGTCGAAATGGTCATTATAGACAGATACCACCACACGGGCATCGGTAAAGATGGGATTATCGCGGAAGGATCGTTTCAGGTAAAGCGGTACCAGGGCCGACATCCAGCCATGGGTGTGGATGATATCGGGCGACCAGCTGAGTTTTTTTACTGTCTCCAGCACGCCGCGGCAGAAGAAGATCGTCCGCTCATCATTGTCGGCGTAAAACTTATTGTTTTTATCCCAGAAGGTGAACTTTCGCTGGAAATAATCATCGTTGTCGATAAAATAAATCTGCATCCTGGCCGACTGTATGGATGCCACCTTGATGATCAACGGGTGGTCGGTATCGTCGATGATGAGATTCATACCCGACAGGCGTATCACCTCGTGCAGCTGGTTTCTTCTCTCATTGATGTTTCCGAAACGGGGCATGAATGTGCGGATCTCCTTCCCTCTTTCCTGTATCCCCTGCGGTAAATAACGCCCGATCATCCCAAGCTGACTTTCCTTTAAGTAAGGAGTAATTTCCTGGGAGACAAAAAGAACATTGGCTTTCTTCATATAACAAATAAGTTCAAAACGCCCGGCTGACAGGCTATGGTCAACAGCACCTGCGGGTGCCGGTGTCCGGTGTCAGTTTTTGGGTTTGCAAAGGTAGTAATTAATCAGGAATTATGAAAGCACCAAATTTAAATTGAGTAATCAGAAATAATGAAACCGTAATTGAATCATGCTGCACAAGGAACCTCATGCTTCAGATTTCATACCTCAGTTCGAGTCCAGCGTGGAAAAAACGAAGAACAGGCTTTTCCGGCCGTCATCGGGGAAGCTGAAGACCTGCTCCTGCTCCCGGCTTGCATTCCTGACTTTCAGCCTGACGGTATCGGCAGTCAGGTCCAGGGGGATGCGTGCATAGGAAATGGCATAGGGCAGGGTTTGCCAGTTGCGTGTATCTGCTTTCTCCGTCAGTGCATTAACGATGCTCACTGCCGCCCCCAGTCCCTGCATATCTTCTTTCTTGCTGTTCTTCAGAGTGGCTTCGATGCTTTGCTTGACAGCCAGCCGCAACAGGGCCGTTCCCATCTCGCGAAACATCCTGTCCTGCAAGGTTTTAAAGGCAATTTCACGGATGTTCTGGGCCATTTCGAGGGGATAGGCCGATTCGCCGGCAAGCAGGGTGGCATCCGTGTACACGGGCATCCTGTCGACATATTTGGGGAAGGCGATGCGTAGAAAATGCACATCCGACAAGGCGGCCTGTTCCCGCTCACTGAGGGCAGCCGTCTGGTAGGGGATGGAGATCCCTGCTTCCTCGTCGGCCAGGGTGAAGACACCATCACCCTTCTCCAGGCTTGAAAAATTCAGACTCCATTCCGCTTTTACCGGTCCAAAGCCATTATGCCAAAGAAAGATAAGCTCCCTTTCCGCCGCCCTGCCCGTTTCATGGCGAAACCCGAACTTCTCCTCATAATACCGGACTTCATCCGTAAATCCGCAACGCGAGGCCGAACGCAGCAAATCCTTTTTCAGCTGGAGGGGGGGACCGAGCCCGAAGTTTCCCTCATACACCTTTTCGTAGGCTTCGAGGGCGTTGCGGTAGGCGATGAAGGCATTGTTGTGATCGCCGGTTATTTCATATACCAGGCCCATGAGCAGGTGGGCGAAGGCGTCGGAAGAATAGCGGTTCTTCCTGTCCTTGTACTTGTCGTTCAGCTCATTAAGCCGGAGGTTGATGCGCCGGCATTCCACCAGGGCTTCCTCATACTTTCCAAGCCGGATATAATTGACAGCCTTAAAATAATTCACCATCACCTTCTCGAAGTCCTCCGGCTGATAGGGCCTCACACCCGGATTGGATACCAGGGCGAGGGCTTCCAGGCCGTAGTGCTTCTGCTGATCCTCTATCATCAGGTCGGCCCGGTTCAAGGCCCGGTTGGAAGAATCGGACAGGCCGGTGATCCAGTTCACCCAGCCCAGGTTCAACTCATGCAGCAGGAGGTTGCGCGGCCGCTTCCCCTTCCTGTCCTTTTCCAGCCATTCCTTTGCCTTGTCGAACTGCGCTTCCCGAACATATTCCTGGTAACGAAGTGTCTTCTGGTAATAGGTGGCGCAGCCACTCAGCAGCATCAGCAGCAGGGGAGGCAGGAAGAAATGCTTTGTGAAAATCTTCATGGTGTATGCATATCAGTTGTCATTGTCATGCTGAGCGGAGTCGAAGCATGTCTCCCTATCCTTGTCATGCTGAGCGAAGTCGAAGCATGTCCTTCACCACCTAATTATTCACCATCTTCTTGATCTCCTTGTCCCCTATCCACACCACCTCGTTGGTTTCGAGGTCGGTAAGCTGGAGATTGACCTTGTAAAAGACCACCTTTGATTTACCATGGGCATCCACAATGGAGTTGATGCTGCCCTGCATGATATAATCGGCGCCCAGTTCCTTACCCCATTTCTTCATGGTTTCCGGAGAGGCAAACTGCTGCTGGTCGCCGCGCTCCTGGCGAAGCTCTTCCCTTTTCTCGCCTGCCTGTACCAGCCTGACGCTGCCGCTGTTGATAAAAGCCTTCTCTATGTCGGCCAGGAAAGTCTCTGCATCGATATGTTCATGCGATTTGTTGCTGACAAGGCCGACCACAACCACCGGCCTGTTGCCGGCATGAGCCTGCATAAAGTCGGGGAGCCATCGCTGACCGAGCACTTGTTTGGTAAGTTCTTCGGCGACCATCCTGGAATCGGTATCGTTCCAGCGGCCGCTGAGGTCGATCTGCTTGTCGGCAGCCACCCTGGTTACCTGGCGTCCACAGCCGAAAGTAAAGGCTACCATACTGATCAGTAGTAAGATACGGAAAGTTGTTGTCTTCATGGAAATAAAATTTCGACGAAGTTAGCAAAGAATATGCCATTATTGATTTGTTTCCATACAATTTAAAGACATCTGCTGAATTCTTTTTAAGAATACATATCAGGCAGGATTGACAATGAAACTGTATGGCAAAAGTGATAGCGACGTTATTGAAAACACCATAATTTTTGACCTGTGAAATATCAGTGTACACATTGCTCAGAATCTGAAATACTGTTATTGCAACTGGTTAGCTTTCACTAAGCTGTGAAGTAGCGTGACAGATCTGATTGAATAATGACCTACAAGCCGGCATTATCATCATAGGTTCAAAAAATCTACTTTCATGCTATTGACTTCTAATAGTAAAAAATTTATTTTTGATCACCAGCTTTATGTTTTTTATGAACAGTTCTTTGAAAAGCTTGGTAATTATACCTTATAGTAGATTTCTAGACGGCATAGATTCTAAATCAAGTTTAAATAGTTCACTAAGACATTTACATCATGAAAGCAATTTTCAGCTCACTACCGGTAATGAATCTTGTCTTTTTTTTGCTTTGCAAGAGCATGGTCCTTTATGGTCAGAATGATGGAGAAAAAGGCAGGTTCCCTCTGAGCCATAAAGATCAATCATTTCAACACCGGTATTTTGAAACTGCTTCAACAGCTCCTCTTCCGCTCATCAAAGGCATATCGATGGTGAATACCATCATTGCTTCAATGAAGCCGGGGAATATTGAATTTCCTTTAATGCTGCCCGAAAAGGCCGACATAAGTATAAAAGAGGCAGTTAAAATTGCATTCAGATATGCAGGCTTAAGCCCTGGAAGTAATCATTCTGTTATTCCGGTTTATGACCTCAATGGATGGGTTACGGGTTATGATGTTGACATCCGGATTGATGGCAATACTTTCCCGGACTACCAAACAGTAGCAGCGTGGGTGCAGTCTCAGAAACATTTACCAAAGCCCGGTTTGGGAGCATCAGGTCCCTACAAATCTTATTACATTTCTGCTTCTTATGACAGACCTGTTTTTCGTGCCTCACGCAACACTGTTTCAAATTTCTACGCCTCCGGTTGGATCACGAAATCATTAATACGTTCCTATACGAATTGTTCGGAGCCGGAATTGGTTTGCCTGTATGAGGGGGGATCGCGCAACCGTCTGCACTGTTATCGCTGCGAAACGGACACCTTCCTGGTAGAAGGAGAAGCACCCTACAGGGTCTTTTCTTTCCCTGAAGCCAGCGCATATGCTTCTTCAGAGTTCCTGAGAAGAGGAGCATTGGTCGATTCAGTGGCACTGGCGAATGGCAATGACCCAGGTCTGGAGAAGAATAGAATCAGAGAACATAACAGGAAGCATGTAAACAATATCCTTACGATGCAGCAAGGTGAAAGCAAGGAAGCTAAAGATGCAGATGTTTTCGGCAGCGGAAGTTATATCAGACCCCTCGACTGGCACTTCGGTTGCTCACCGACTGCCGGTGCCGTTGTGGTGAACTACTGGTATTTCCGTTCAAAATATGGAAGACTGAATGAATATTATTATACCCGCTATGATGACATTCAGGATGAAGATTGGGATTGCCATGTTTCAAGATCTCAGAAAGAATTGAGCTTAACAATGCAAACCGATGGTTCTGGAGGTACATATCCATGGAATATTTATAGTGGAATAAGAGATTATATAGAAGACAGGGGATTTGGTGTGGATGGTGGTCCTAACTGGGAAGGTTCGGCTGTTTTAGGTTGGCATATCAATAGAATGAAGGATGATATTGATGCCGGATATCCTTTCGTTTTTTCATACAACACCGAATACCTCCCTGAACTTAACGGGCATTCTGTCGCTGCTTATGGTTATTTTACTAATTATGATGACGAATTCATTATAAGGGTCATAGATAATGGAGATGAAGAGTCAATAAACCCGGTTTTGGGATGGAATGATGTATCTGGGGGAGACGGACCATACATTTGCAATCCGGACAGCTACAAAATAAAACTCCTCAATCCGCAAGGCGGTCAGGATCATATGATCTGTAGCTGGGAAGGTGTTTATTACACCGGGCAAACCTTAGATATACGCTGGTCAAACTACCAGAATCCCTCTGATTTCGTAGAGATATATTTCTCTGATGACGGGGGTATCACATGGACATTGATCGATACTACCGCCGATAACGGTTCCTATCACTGGGTGATACCCGGCTGGGCAGCCACGTATGGAGGCAGAATCATGGTAAAGCAGAATATTTATATTACTATCGGAGGGTTCACCGGTTTTATTGAACGGAGTTCAAGTGGCAGTCATGGAGATTTTATTATACTCAATCCGCCGGAGGTCATTTCACCAAATGGCGGCAACACATACGAAGCCGGGGACTGTATCAACATCAATCTCAGTGTCAATGCTTTTGAATACTACAGTGTCTGCCTTCTGAAAGACGGCCAGCGGTATGCCACTATCGCGGACACTATATATGGGATCATCCCTTTACTCACATTCAGAATACCCGCTACCTGCAGTGGAAACAATTTTCAAATTGAAGTCAGGTCTCTATACGATCCGGATGTTTACGATATCAGCGACACATGCTTTTCCATTTATAAAAATCCTGTTTCATTCAGCAATGCATGGATGACTGACATGATCGATCTAAACGGGAATGGCGCTTACGAACAAGTCAAACTCCACTGGGACGCGAACGTAGCGATAGGAAGCAAAAACATAAGGGTTGATGTCAAAATCAAGAAAAAAGGAACACCTTATTGTATTCCGTATTCTTCTGTTTATTACACATTACAGGGCAGCACTTATGATGATCAGTCCATAACCATCTTTGCGCCCAGTGATAATGCAGGTCTGTATCAGTTTTATCTGACGGCCTATGATTTTAAGTGCAATGATTCAGCAGTTGCCGCTCAGGGGATATATCCAACCAGCCCATTTCTGGCTATACCACTACAGGCTTATGAACCCACGCTGGAGGTATTGTCTCCGAACGGTGGTGAATACTTGCTTGCAGGTGACCATGTCATGATGAACTGGAATTCGAATATGCCTGGCAATGTGAAGATTGAATTGTTAAAGGCCGGAATCCTTTACACTACCATCAGTACCTCGACTGAAAATGACGGTACATTTGGATGGATCGTACCTTCATCCATCCCATCTGCAAATGACTATAGAATCAAAATTTCCGGGATATCAGGCATATCATTGTCAGATCAAAGCAACAGCAATTTCACTATACTGCAGAACACCGAGTTCTCAATTGCAGATGCATGGGTAACAGATAAAATAGACCTCAACTCGAACAGTTTTTATGAAAGATTTAAACTGCATTGGAACCCAAACACCAATGCTCTAAACCAAACGATATATGCAAAAATTTACTCTAAACTTCATTCCGCATCTTCTTATACGTTTCTATATCAGACACCCTATTACACAATAACATTGAATCAATCTGATGATCACAACTTGGTAATCAACGCATTAATACCTCTGGCCAACTCATATGATTTCAAGATAGAGATTTACCTGAAACAGGGCGATCTCCTTGTGGCAAGCCGCAATGCCACACAGGATGCCAGCCTCAGTGCCATTCCTATGCAACCTTACGGCAATTCTTACCTGAGTGTTACCTTTCCGAACGGGGGAGAATCGCTCAAACCTGGTCAGAGTTATACAATCAGTTATAACACAAACGTCGCACAGAATGTAACGATAGGCCTCTACAGGGAATCCGCGCTTTACCAGACCATCATCAGCTCTACTCCTTCCTCAGGCTTTTACAACTGGACTGTCCCGCCCGATCTGGCCGCTGATATTGAATACAAGATCAGGGTTCATGGATCTTCGGCCGGAGATTACAGCAATTCTAATTTTACCGTGAATGAAGAAATTTACTTTAATTGTCCAAATGCGGGAATGATTGTAAGGAAAGGGCAACACCTGAGTATTGAATGGCAGGACAACCTTGATGAAAATGTGGATATACATCTCTATAATTCGTATGGTCTGGTGGCAACCGTCGTCCTGAATACCCCCAGTGACGGAGCCTACCTCTGGACTGTTCCTGGTACATTATCTACCGGTAATGATTATACGATCAAAATTACCAGTACCCAACATGCTGTATTAAATCAATCATCAGAAATGTTCACAATCAAACCTCCGATTCCTGTGATTCTGCCAGTGATAACAATTACAAGCCCTGACGGTGGTGATTCGCTGTATAATGGTCAGAACTATTCCGTACAATGGTGGGATAATATTGATGAGAATGTGAGCATTGACCTTTTGCGTGCTGATACGCTGCTGTTACCAATTGTGGGTTCCACTGAAAGCGACGGGGAATTTATCTGGTACCTGGACGACAGCTTTCCAGCAGGTAACGAACTCAAGATCAGGATAACAAGCATTGACGACTCAACAATATTCACGACCAGCGAAGATCCCTTTAATATCATTTCCAATATCTCAGTCTCAATAGCCAATGTTGAGGCCTGTCCGGATGAGATCCTGGTTCCTGTCATGAACTCCAGGATTAATTGCCTCGGAGAATTGGTATTTAACATGGAATACGACACTACAATATTTGAATTTACAGGAATCAGCAACATCAACCCCCTTCTTGCAGGACATGGCAACTTCATTACGGAAAATTCACTGAATCAGATACATGTATACTACCAGAGCGACACCCAGTTTGATGCAGAAAGTGATACCCTTTTCTGTCTCAGTTTTACTGGCAACGGCGGGTACAGCAACCTTTCCTGGGTAACTACTGACAGTAAAGTTTATGATATTCACCAATACCCACTGTCAACCAATTTCTCAGACGGAAGTATTCAGATTTTAGCTGCACCCGGACAGGCCGGTCTGATTAGCGGACCTGATTCCGTAAATCCGGGTGAAGTTCACGTCTATTATACTTCCATGATAGAAAATGCAAGCGGGTTTACCTGGGAATTTTCCGGTGACGGTACCACATTAAACTATTTGTCAGACACTTCAATTAGTATCTCTTTTGGCTTTAACGCCGTCAGCGGTTCACTGACAGCTTCCGCTTTCAATTCCTGCAACCAGATTCCAGGTAACAATAGTTTTGTTTCGCCCCCACTCGATATCATTGTGGCGCCTACGCCTATGATGAGGCTTATATATCCGACAGGAAATGAGGCTTTCAGGATCAATGAACAGGTGTTTATCCAGTGGAACAACGATTGCGGTTGCCTGATCAACATCTTGCTCGTTAAAGCAGACAGCGTTATTGCAATACTTGAAGACAGTGTCCTGAATTACGGTTATCGCCTTGTTACCATTCCAGATGTCTGCTCAGGTGATGACTACAGAATTAGGATACATTGTCTCAGCGATAACCAGATCAGTGATGAAAGTGACGATTTTATCATATACCGTCAGCCGGAAATTAGTATTCCTGAAACACAGGAGTGCGCCGGCAATATCATGCTTCCCATTATTGCTAAGGATATTGTGGCCATGGATACCTTCCAGTTTATCCTTCATTATGACACAGCCTTTCTTTCCTTCTCCCAGGTGTCAAGCCCTTACATTCAGGCTGAATACCTTAATATAGCTATGAATAACACAGGACTTCAGGTAACAGGTTCTGCCACCAATCCGCTGACAATATTATCGGATACCCTCTTGCTTCTTCACTTTACATCAAGCAGCTTCTCTGGCACCATCCTTTTCGATACTGCCAGTATTATCCTGAATAATATGGGTATCCCATTTGATGCTGCTTTCCTAAATGGCATTGTAGATATTGATTCGTGTTCTGAAATTCATGGTAATATTTCATACTTGAACCAAACCAACACAGCCATGCCCGGGGTCATCCTCAGGCTGTTGAAAAACAACCTGGTTTTCGCAGAATCTGTCTCCGGACAGGACGGAAGTTTTAACCTTGACCGGATTCCATATGGAAACTACAAGCTTATATCGGTAACAGATAACGAGCCGGGAGGGATAAATGCTGCCGATGCACTGGTGATCATGAACCATTATGTTCAGATCAGCAGTCTTACAGGACTGCCTTTATTGGCCGCAGACCTGAATGGTGTTTTTGGGATCAATTCCGTGGATGCCCTGCTGGCGTTGAGGCGATATGTAGGCCTGATCGATACCTTCGATGTGGGTGACTGGGTCTCTGACACCCTGGTTGTAGAGCTTAACACTAGTGTTCCTCTGAATTGCAGCTTGTCATGCTTGTGTTACGGGGATGTTAACTGCTCTTTTATCCCACTGGTTAAAATGAAGCATATGAAATTACTCCCGGCTGTGAAAGGTGAACTATTCTACACAAGCGGGAAAGTCGTGGATATACCGGTCTTTCTTCAATCGGAAAAGGCCATTGGATCTGTTTCCTTGTGCATGAATTACAATGTGGACGACTATCAAATTCATGAGATAATACCTGTGCAACTTACGGATTCAGATGCGAACTCAATCCTACAGATCAACCACCAACCCGGAGAAATTCGTCTTGGTTGGAGTAGCATTCAAGCTGTTGAATTGGCAGCCAATACCCCAATCATATTGCTCCGTGCCACAATCGGCCGGGATGTTTTGCAACAGTCCTTCACGCTACAGGAAACTGCCATAACCGGAACAGACGCCAAGTCAATTTCCGGTTCAGAAATTCAGATGCCAAAACTTAAACATTTAAGTGTCGTTGAAAACTTCAATATTGTCCCAAATCCAACAACCTACTCAATCAATGTCTTATGGGATAATCCAAAAGATGAGTTTGCTACTTTGTTCATCTTTGATCTTTTAGGAGAAGTGATATCATCAACGAATTTCACACTTACAGAAAAACAGTTCTCCCTCTCTACCCAGGAATTCATTTCGGGAGTATATCAGGTTTGTATTCAAACCCACCATGGAAGCATCGAATGTCAAAAAATTGTTATCATAAAATGAATTGTCTTTTCCTATCGGACATAAAACTAGAATGACAATTTAAACTGATGTTCTGTGGACCATTAATGAAACAACCTACTTCAGTAACATCTCGCGCTTTAACTGCCACCCTTTCTACCTCACATTTAGACATTCATCCTTCCTGCTTCCTGCCGCTTGTGTAATCGCTTGTATTTCCCTTTTCGGTACTTTTGCACTTGTTTTCCTATCCTTACTAAATTCACTGCCATGAACAAGATTGAACAGCATCCCATCCTGGAGATCAAGACCGGAAGGATGACCTCCTTCCTTTACAACGGGCAACGCATTCCGGCCGAAGAAGGCTTTACCATTGCCGCCGCCCTCCACCAGGCGGGTTATCCCGTCCACAGCCACAGCCTGCGCGACCGTAACCGAAGCCTCGAATGCGGCATCGGAAAGTGCGGCGCCTGCGAAATGCTGGTCGACGGCCAGATCAAACGGATCTGTATTACCAAGGTGGATGGTGTGAAGGAAGTTTCGGAAATTTCTCACGATTACATCCCCGGTATCATCCCCTACCGCAAGGATTCTGCCATCCGGGTCTTCCATACCGAGGTGGCCATCGTGGGCGCCGGTCCGGCCGGGCTTGCCTGCCGCGAAACGCTCAACCTTCACGGCATCCGTAACCTGGTCATCGACAACAACGAAAAGATCGGCGGACAGTTTCTCATGCAAACCCACCAGTTCTTCTTCTTCGAAAAAGAAAAAAAGTTCGGCGGCATGCGCGGTTTCGAAATCGCCAACACCCTGGCCGGAGAGAAACTGGACGGCATCCTGCTGAATGCCACGGTTTGGGACATCCTTGAAGGCAAACGGCTGGCTGTTAAAAACATACAGACAGAGGAAATCTATTACGTGGATGCCCGCTACCTGGTGGTGGCCACGGGTGCCGTGCCTTTCATGCCCACCTTCGAGAACGACGACCTGCCCGGGGTGTATACGGCGGCCGTGGTGCAGAAGATGATGAATATGGAGTTCACCCTGCTCGGCAAACAAGTACTCACGGTTGGCGCCGGCAACATCGGTTACCTCACCTCATACCAGCTCATGCAGGCAGGCGCCCGGGTGAGGGCCATCATCGAAGCCCAGCCGCGCGAAGGCGGATTCCCCGTACAGGCCAACAGGGTGCGCAGGCTGGGGATACCCGTCATCACCTCCCATCTCCTGCTGAAGGCAATCCCAAACGCAGACCATACCGGCATTACCGGCGCAGTGATCGCCCGCAGCGAAAACTTCAGTCCCATTCCCGGAACGGAAAAGATCCTGAAAGGCATCGATGCCATCAACATATGCACCGGGCTGGTCCCCGACGACCAGTTGCTGATCAAAGGACAGGAGATCTTCGGCCGTCATGTTTACGGTGCCGGCGACGCCATCCGTATCGGTGAAGGAACCAGCGCCGTGGTCAGGGGGAAACAGGTCGCCTTCGAGATCCTGGAAGAAATGCAGGAAAAGTATCACTACGACGATTACCTGAGTATCTCCAAAGAATACATTGATTCGCAGCAACATCCGTTGAAGATCCAGGACGAACCCTTCCGGCCGTCCCCTGAAAGGATGGACAGCAGGCCCTTTGTCCTGATCGACTGTCTCTACGGATTTGCCTGCAATCCCTGTGCATTTGCCTGTCCGCACGGCGCCATCACCAAATCCTCCACCAGTACCATCCCGGAGATCGATTTCGACAAATGTACCGGATGTATGGACTGTGTTTACCAGTGCCCGGGCCTGGCAATCTTCGGCTACAGCACCAAAAAGGACTGGCTGTTCCTACCGGTGGAATATGAAGTGAAGGAGCAGTCGGCCGTATACCTTGTCGACAACAACGGCCGCAAACTGGGCGAAGGCATGGTGGAGCGTATCCTGCGGAAACCAAACAAAACCAACATCGCACGGGTGAAAGCAAATGACATCCATGGGGCCGATCTGATGGAAGTAAGGGGTTTCATTGCGAGAACGGATTATCCGGATGATCTTGAATTTGAGGAATATACGAATTCCGTTGCCTCCCAGACCTATGTCTGCCACTGTGATGATGTGACCCTTGATGAGATCATGGAGACCATCGGGGAACGGAAATTTATTTCTGTGGATGAGGTGAAGCATACCACCCGGCTGGGCATGGGCGCCTGCCGCGGAAAGCGCTGCATCCGACGGCTGAAATTGACGCTTTACGGTTCCGGCATTTCCATTGTGGGAGAGGCCACACCGCGGGGCCCCCTGTCGAACCAGCTGAGCCTCGGGGAATTATACCCTCGTCCGCAACGGGAGGAGATCCAACTGCCCGACGGCATCACGCCGAAAAAGATAGAAACCGGGGTGGTGGTGGCCGGCGGCGGCATCGGAGGCAGCGCCCTGTTCCGTTACCTGGCGGAGGCCGGACGGAAACCCGTACTGCTGAATTTTGGCCGGGGTGCTTCCTGGAGAAATATCGCCGGTGGCAGACCGGCCTTCAGCCTGCCCGAGATATCCGACATCGCCAGACATAACCTGGAGATCTTTAAGGAGTTACAATCATATAAAGACATACAGTACCGGCCGATCCGCTATGTGAATTTTGCCCACGACGAAGCCACCCTGAAAGCCCTGGAAGCAGCCATGTCCTGGTCTGATGCCTATATGGTTGATCCGAAAGACTTTACGAAAGAAATCTCGGCACATTTCAATCCCGGCCTGACACATTATCTTGCGGCCCAGATCACCAGGGACTGCTGGCAGGCGACTCCGGGACGGGTGATCGACCTGATCCGCCGTATCGGGATAGACCATGGGGGCAGCGTTTGGGAAGACTGCAGGCTGGTGGATGTCCGCCGTGAAAACGGGCATTATATTGCCCTGGCGATTGACCATGAGAATCAATATGTGGAATTTCACAGTCCCTTGTTCATCAATGCATTGGGACCGGAAGGCGAAGCGTTCAGCCGGAAGCTCGGCATAGAAACAGGTTTGTACCCGGTGAAACACCAGGCCTTTATCACCAGGCGTCTGCCCATGATGGGAATGAACGGCACCCCCCTGGATATGGTCATAGACCGCAGGCGTTACAAAGGGTTTACCGCCGTTTACGGACAGCAACTGGGTGAAACCGGCCAGATCATCGGTTGCGCCTCGCCCGGAACCGAAGCCCTTGAAACTGATAAAAACATCAAAATCAACTCGAAGGACTTTCTGGAAATTGTATCCGAGGTATTTGTCGACTGGTTTCCCGGGCTTTCGTCGGTGGGATTCCAGGCCATCTGGGCAGGATATTACGTGGAACCGCGCATGTTTATCGATCCGGCGCTCGGACTCTTCACGGGTCTCAGGGGACAGGGCTTTATGCTGGGGCAGTATCTTGCCAGGCTTTATGTGGATGTGCTTGAAGGAAAGGAAGTACCGGATTATTTCAGGCGGCTGTCGTTTGAAGGTGACGGGCTGCCGGAGAAGGCTTTCAAATAGTTTTTTCAATTCCGAAAAAGTTTTTAACTTTGCCGCCCTTTTAATGACAGGTGGACATGGGATTGCCGGAGCAGTTTGTCATACCGTTCTCGGGCCTGGCCCTGGGAAATCACTCGTTTGATTTTCAGATCGGTAAGTCGTTCTTTGAGGCGTTTGAGGACAGTGGGATCAGGGATGGGAATATTTCCGTACTGGTTGAAATGGAAAAGCAGGAACGCATGCTGGTGTTTTCTGTTGAAGTGAAAGGCACTGTGAATGTACCCTGTGACCGTTGCCTTGATTATTTCGACCTGGCTTTTGAGGGGCGCGAAGTATTATATGTAAAATTCGGAGATGCATACAGGGAGGAAAGTGCAGATGTGATCATCATTCCCCGGACGGAGCATCGATACGATCTGAAGCAGATTTTGTATGAGGTGATCCAGCTTTCGTTACCTTACCAGCGGATACATCCGGGAGGTGATTCCGGGGAAAGCTGTAATCCGGATATCCTGGCGAAACTCGAATCCCTCAGGCCCCGCCCGGCCGCCGATCCCAGATGGGACGCATTAAAAGGAAGTTTTAAGGATAATAATGAGACTGAAATCAATTAATTAACGTCATGCCACATCCAAAACGCAAACACTCGGTAACCAGAAGCAAAAAAAGAAGGACCCACTACAAGGCCGAACTGCCCGCATTGTCGACCTGTTCGAACTGCGGCGCTGCAGTCGAGTATCACAAAGTATGTCCCGAATGCGGCTATTACAGAGGCAAACAGGCCATTGAAGTTGCCGAGGTAAAACAAAAATAAACCCGATGCGGATCGGACTCGATGTAATGGGCGGGGACTTTGCTCCGGAGGCCACACTTTCCGGAGCACTGCTGGCTCACCATGCACTTCACACCAGCAGGCCTGGCGATGAAAAGACCGATCACCGTATCGTGCTTTTCGGAGAGGAAAGCATCATCCGTCAGTTCCTCAAAAAGAAAAAACTGCCTGCAGGAACATTCGACATCGTGACTTCCACCGAGGTGATCGGTATGGGAGATCATCCCATCAAAGCCTTTACAAAAAAGACGGCTTCGTCCATTGTCCTCGGATTTAAAGCACTTAAGCATAAAGAGATAGATGCATTTTGCAGCGCCGGAAACTCCGGGGCCATGCTGGTAGGTTCAATCTATTCGGTCAACACCATCCAGGGCGTCATCCGGCCTTGTACCACCACCCTGCTTCCGCAGGAAAACGGCGGGATCAGTGTGTTGCTTGACATCGGTACCAACCCGGACGTCAAACCCGACGTCCTTTACCAGTTTGCCATCCTTGGATCCCTGTATGCCCGCCATGTCTACAAAATCAAGAACCCTGGCGTGGGTCTGCTGAACATCGGCCACGAGGAAGAAAAAGGCAATCTGTTGTGCCAGACGGTTTATCCGATGCTGAAAGGCGCCGAAAACATCCGTTTTGTCGGGAACCTGGAATCCCGCGATCTTTTCAAGAACAAAGCCGATGTCATCGTTTGCGACGGCTTCACCGGCAATGTGGTGATCAAACTGATCGAAGCCATGTACCGTATCACTGCCAAGAGGCAACTGCACGATCCTTTCCTGCAGCGTCTCAACTACGAACTCTATGGCGGCAGTCCCATCCTGGGGATCAACGCATCCGTGGTGCTCGGCCACGGAATCTCCAGCGCCACTGCCGTCAAAAACATGATATTGCTGGCCAGGGACACTGCCAAAGCCCGGCTGCATCAGAAAATCAAGCAATCTTTCCGTCAAATCACCGCAATCGGAGCCTAGGAAAAAACCATCAAACGCACTACTAGCATGACAAAACTCAGAGCTGCCATCACTGCCGTTCAGGGCTATGCCCCTGACTTTGTTCTCACCAATCAATTGCTTGAAAAAATGGTTGATACCACGGATGAGTGGATCATGACCAGGACAGGCATCATGGAAAGAAGAATCCTCAAGGGGGAAGGTCTCGCCACCAGCGACATGGCGGTTGAGGCGGTGAAAGGGGTACTGGAGAAATCCCGCACCCGGCCCGATGAGGTGGAACTGCTCATCTGTGCCACGGTGACCCCCGACATGGTATATCCTGCCACGGCCAACATTATTTCCGACAAGGCCGGTATTAAAAATGCCTTCAGTTTTGACCTGAACGCGGCCTGTTCAGGCTTCATCTACGCCCTGATCACCGGCAGCCAGTACATCGAATCCGGTAAGTTTAAAAAAGTACTGGTTGTGGGTGCCGACAAGATGTCGTCCATCGTGGATTACACCGACCGGCAAACCTGTGTACTCTTTGGCGACGGCTGCGGGGCCGTTATGCTGGAACCCGACACCGAAGGCTACGGCATCATGGACTCCATCCTGCAGTCGGACGGTTCAGGTCGCATCCACCTTCACCAGAAAGCCGGCGGCTCACTCAAACCCGCCAGCCATCAAACTGTCGACAACAAAGAACATTACGTTTACCAGGAAGGCCAGGCCGTCTTCAAATTTGCCGTCACCCGTATGGCCGACACCGCCCATGAGGTGATGGTGAGAAACGGCATGGGTCCGGATGACGTGGCCTGGCTGGTACCCCACCAGGCCAACCTTCGCATCATCGATGCCACCGGTAAACGGATGGGACTGCCACCCGAAAAGGTCATGGTCAATATCCACCGTTACGGGAACACCACCAATGGCACCATTCCTCTCTGCCTCTGGGAATGGGAACCCCGGCTCAATAAAGGAGACAACCTCATCCTGGCCGCCTTTGGCGGCGGATTCACCTGGGGAGCCATCTATGTAAAGTGGGCGTATTAAAAGACTGTAACATCATGACCCAAACTGATTTTGACCCGGCAGCCAACTACGAACAAACCAAAAGAGAAGCCGGATACGTCCCCCGCAAAGAAGCCACCCAGGAAACCTACGACCGCATCGGATTCATGTCGGGCCTCGAGGTGCACCAACAGCTCCTCACCAAAGAAAAACTATTCTGCCACTGTCCCGGAGGCATTTACAACGAAGACCACATCTTCGATGCAGAGGTGATCCGCCATATGCGCCCCACCCTCAGCGAACTGGGAGAATATGACGGTACCGCCCTGATGGAATTCAAGACCCGCAAGAACATCATCTACCGGGTAAAAAACGAAACCACCTGTACCTATGAGGTTGACGACACCCCGCCCTTCCCCGTCAACCGCGAAGCCCTCGACATATCCATCCGGATCTCCCTGCTGTCGAAACTCAATATCGTCGGTGAAGTCCATATCACCCGAAAACAATACCTCGACGGAAGCATCCCAACCGGCTTTCAGCGAACCGCCATCATCGGGGTGGAAGGAGAAATCCCCCTGAAACATAAGAAAGTCAGACTGATACAGTTAAGTCTGGAAGAAGACTCCTGCCGGGAGATTTCCGATGTCGGACACTGGAGAATCTATAAAACCGACAGGCTCGGCATGCCCCTGATCGAAACGGTCACCTACCCCGACATGGTCAATCCCGATGAGGTGAAAGAAGCCTGCGACTATATCCGCTTCCTGGCAAGAAGCACCGGGAACGTACGTACCGGTATCGGTTCCGGCCGCCAGGACGTGAATGTGAGCTGCCGCGGAGGTACCCGCGTGGAGATCAAAGGGGTATCGCATACGCGCTGGATACCCGAACTGACCCATAACGAATGTTTCCGTCAGTGGTCGCTGCTGCTGCTGCGGGAAAAGCTGCTGAAGGCCATGCCGGATTTCTCCGGATGGAAAATTCATCATGAAGCCCTTCATTTTCATTCCTTTAAATTTACCCACCCACCCATCGTCCAGGCCAAAAAAGCAAAAGACAGACTCATCGCCGTCAACCTGCCGGGCTTTCAGGGAGCCCTCTCCCACTTCACACAACCCGGTAAGATGTTTGCCGATGAGATCAGCGACCGCCTGAAAGTGATCGCCTGCATCGAAAAGCCCAACATGACCCATTCGGAAGCTTTCGAAGCTGAAATCAGCAGGCAGGATTTCGATAAAATCAGGGAAATCCTCGGAGCCGCACCCGAAGATGCCCAGATCGTCGTCTGGGGGCCCGCCGAAGACATCCCCACTGCCCTGGAAACCATCGAAGAACGCTGCCTGATGGCCTTCCGCGGCATTCCCAACGAAACCAGAAAATCCTTCATCGACGGTACCACCATTTTTGAAAGGGTGTTGCCCGGCGCCGACCGCATGTACCCCGACACCGACTCCCCGCCCATCCCGCTGGAAGACCAGCACATCAGCAGGCTCGGGGAAGATCTTCCCGATGAAGTCATAGACCGCTACCACCAGTTCAGGAAATGGGATATCCCAGAAGACACATATACCTATCTTTTCCGTAACAACCTTTACCCCGAGATCAAACGTATCGTGGAAGAGCTGGGAGTGAAACCTTCCTTTGCCGGAACTTTCTTCGGTCACAGGCTGAAATTTGTCGAAGGACACTACACCCGCGGCCGGGAGTTTCATTACGGGCTGATCTACGATCTTTTCCGTTTCCTGCTCGACCGGGAACTTGACCTGGCCCTCACCCGTAAAATGCTTCCCCTGCTTTACGAACATCCTAAGATGGATTTCGAATCCATACTCACAAGCTTGAAATTCAAGAAAATACCAAAACAGGACATTGTTTCACCCATACCTTTTCTCAGGACCAAGTATGCACAGATCCGTTACCGTGACGACAGGGAGGCGGAGGGTCGCTGGATCATGGGACAATTGCATACCATGGCGCTGGGCAACATGGCCCTGGCAGAACTCGGAAAGATTGTAAAGCAGTAAAAGACAGAACAATGAGTGAAGATTTTTTCCAGGGATACAAGGGCGATGCGCTGGAGATACTGAAGAAGTTCTCGGTCAGGGTATGGGGTCAGGCCAGCATCAACACCACGCGCGGGGTTTTCCGCGGGACGATACTGCCCCGTTCCGAAAACGACGACGACCAGCATATCGTGATGAAGATTCCCACCGGATATAATGTCGGCATCGACATCAGGACGGTGACTGACATGCAGGAAACCGGGTATAAGAAGGCGGTGTACAAGATCCCGGAGAAGGAGTTCCCCTATTCTCCCGGCCGGCCGAATGTCAAGCTGATCGGCACGGGCGGTACCATTGCTTCACGGCTCGACTACAGGACGGGGGCGGTGATCCCCGCGTTCAGCCCCGGGGAACTTTACGGGGCAGTCCCTGAACTTGCCGACATCTGCAACCTGACTACCGAGAAGATCTTCGCGGTATTCAGCGAGAACATGGGACCGGAACAGTATAAAAAGCTGGCGGTGGTCATCGGGCAGGAGATCGAAAAGGGGGCAGACGGTATCGTGATCGGTCATGGCACCGACACCCTTCACCACACGGCGGCAGCGCTGACGTTTATGGTGCAGAACGCTCCGGTGCCCATCGTACTGGTGGGTTCTCAGCGTTCCTCCGACCGGCCCAGTTCCGACGCCGCCCTCAACCTGATGCATGCCTGCACGGCTGCCGGCCACGGCGACATTGCCGAGGTGATGGTATGCATGTTCGGCCCCACCTCCGACGAATACGGTTTCCTTCACCGCGGTACCAGGGTGAGGAAGATGCACAGTTCCTACCGTTCCACCTTCCGCACTTTGGGCGACACCCCGCTGGCCACCGTGACGCGCAAAGGGGTTAAACCCATCAAACCCCTTTACAACCACAGACGCAAGGACCGCAACGTGAGTATTCTGCCTTACTTTGAGGAAAAGGTGGCGATTATCTATTACTACCCCAACATGCAGCCCGACATGATCGATTCCCTGGTGGAAAACGGTTACCGCGGGATCGTGATCGCCGGCACCGGCCTGGGACATGTGAACAAGCCCCTTTACCCCGCCATCGTGAGGGCAGCCGAAAAAGGAGTGCATATGTACATGACCGTCCAAACCCTCTGGGGTTATGTGCATATGTTTGTGTACGATACCGGGCGCGACCTGATGGCCAAGGGGATCATCCCTGCAGAGAATATGCTGCCGGAAGCTGCCTACATCAAGCTGGGATGGGCCCTCGGACAAACAGACGACCCTCAGGAGGTGCGCCGGCTGATGCTCACCCCCGTCAACGACGAGATCACCCCCAGGGAACCCTATAACGGCTACCTGGTCTACCAGGGCGGTGTACCCGAAGTGGAGGAGTTTATCAGGAAGTTTCATAAATAATCCCGGATGTTCCGGCAAGTTTCCGAATTTGACAGAGACGAAATTACACCATCGAGCCCTGCGGTCAGTCATTCTGCTGATCCTGTTGTTACCTGCATGCGGCCACCTGTTCCCCCAGGACACCCTGCGGGTGATGTCGTACAACCTGTTGTATTACGGGCTGCCCTATTCGGTCTGCGACGAGAGCAACAACAACATCAGCCTGAAAGACCAGCATATGCGCAGCATCATGGCTTATGTGAACCCCGACATCCTTGCCGTATGTGAGATGATACCCGGTACGGCCAATGCCCAGCGGCTGCTTGACTCGGCCCTGAACGCGGCAGGCCAGCGTACTTACGCAAGGGCGCAGCCGACCAATTATTCCAACGGCGATCTGACCAATATGCTGTATTATGATCCGCTGCGGGTCGGCCTGCTGTCGCAGGATGTGGTGATCAATGACCTTCGCGACATCAACCTTTACAAGCTTTACCTGAAGACCAGTGACCTGGGCAGCACGGCAGACACCATTTTCCTGACGGCGGTGGTGGCCCATCTGAAGGCAGGATCGGGCAGCAGCGACGAACAGAAACGCGCCCAGATGACGCAGAGCCTGATGAATTACATGAATGCCCAGAACCTGAACGGCAACATCGTGATGTGCGGCGATTTTAACCTCTACCGCAGCAGCGAACAGGCCTGGCAGAACCTGACAAACTACCCCAATGCCGAAATCCGTTTCCATGACCCGGTGGACAGTCCCGGCGACTGGAACAACAACGTCTTTTTCGCCCACATCCACACCCAGTCGACCCATGCCGGAAGCAATGGTTGTGCTGCCAGCGGCGGGCTCGACGACCGTTTCGACTTCATCCTTGCCACCAACGCCATCATGTCGGGCAGCCGCGGCCTGATGGGGATAGCGTCCACCTACCAGGCGGTCGGACAGGACGGATTGCACTTCAACACCTCGGTGAATGCACCTCCCGCCAATGCCAGTGTGCCTGCCAACGTAGCCGACGCCCTGTACGGCATGTCCGACCACCTGCCCGTGGTTTTCGGCATGAAGACCGCCAAGCCTCTCAGCATTGCATCACAGCAGCACTTTCCGGCGGAGATCCGGCACCCTAATCCGGTTAGCGGTGCCTTCAGCTGCCATTTCTCACACCCGCTTCACGACATCCGCATCGAACTGATCAATATGCTCTCACAACACAAGTCGCTGCTGTTTGAAGGGGATGTCCAAGCCGGTACGCTTACCCTCGATGTGGCACATTGCCAGGCCGGAATGTATCTGCTGTGTTTCACATTTACAGGAACACAGATCATCAATAAGCTACTGATTTACTGATCATTTTTTATTTTCGAGTTCCCGTATGCCCCCCGGGACATCACGTATTTCATCAATCATAGCCTTGCACTTGCAAATCTCCCGTGCATGGGTATAAAATTGATGTTTATTTTGTGATGTTGATAAAAAGTACTACTTTTGCACTGCGAAAGACGCGAGGCGTGTTTTCGCCGTACCGCGGGGTGGAGCAGTGGCAGCTCGTTGGGCTCATATCCCGACTAACGTCGGGACGCAAGTTCGAATCCTTCGATTTTGTTCTTTGATTAGTAAATTTAAAAATATACCGCGGGGTGGAGCAGTGGCAGCTCGTTGGGCTCATAACCCAAAGGTCGCAAGTTCGAATCTTGCCCCCGCAACTGGTAAAAAGCCGCATCAAGCGGCTTTTTTTTTATGTATTACGTCTATATATTACATTCTTCCGCAGCCGATAAGTACTACATCGGTTTTACCTCCTCACTTGAGGGTAGGCTTGAGGCTCATAATCATCCCCAAAATAAAGGATGGTCTAAAAGATATCAACCATGGACTTTGGTGTATCATGAATCATATGTAACAAAACAGAATGCCATGGATCGTGAGAAAAAGTTGAAGGGTCTTAAAAGCAAAAACAGGATCAGGGAATTGATCTCCAAATTTACCAGCTAAGTTGGGCTCATATCCCGACAAGTCGGGACGCAAGTTCGAATCTTGCCCCCGCAACTGGTAAAAAGTCGCATCAAGCGGCTTTTTTTTATGTATTACGTCTATATCTTACATTCTTCCGCAGCCGATAAGTACTACATCGGTTTTACCTCCTCACTTGAGGGTAGGCTTGAGGCTCATAATCATCCCCAAAATAAAGGATGGTCTAAAAGATATCAACCATGGACTTTGGTGT
>Ga0302252_1000576_pt1 | contig 29838 bp, 32 predicted proteins | sample AAG_RA_Leu_MG_FD_193511 | JGI IMG/M metagenome (GOLD analysis project Ga0302252, IMG submission 193511) | Enriched activated sludge microbial communities from anaerobic digester in WTTP, New Holstein, Wisconsin, United States - AAG_RA_Leu | ecosystem: Engineered > Bioreactor > Anaerobic >... | reverse complement strand
ATCACACACCACAGTGAGTGGCACGCCAGTGACCGTTTGGTACCGTAATCACAAAACGGGCACCTTTCCCCAAAATGCCGTCCTCGTGAATAGTCATCCCTGTAATGGCCAGGATCTCTCTGGTAAAAAATAACCCGAGACCGCTCCCCTCCCCGTATCCACGCTCAAAGATCCTCTCCTTCTCATCAGGGGGTATTCCCACTCCATCATCTTCCCACGTGATCGTGAATACGGGATCAGTGACTTCACAGGATACCCGAATTATCGAAAGGTGCTCTCCCCCATGCCTGAGGGAATTATCGAGGAGGTTCTCAAAAACTTTCCCTACCATCGGATCGGCATACACCTCTGCAACACATCGGTCCCGATGCAGATGAAGCGAGGGCGGGACCTCACACCGGCGGATGAGTGTATCAATATCCTGCCAGATTGGTTGTTGTGAACCGAGGGTCTCATATTCTTTGGTAAACTTGATCTGTCGCTTGATCTTCTCAAGGGTCTGCAGTATCTTATCCTTGAAGGGTTGCTGATGAAGCCCGTCCGAACCTTCCATCAGATCGAGATATCCTTCCGCGGCCATGATGCTGTTCAGGATGTCGTGTCGGGTAATCCCCGTAAGCAGGTGCATCTGACGGTGGGCTTTCCTGATGGCCTCTTCAGCCTCTTTCCGCTGGGTAATGTCAGTGATGAATCCCTCGAGGAAAAGCAGTTCATTGTCTTCTGAATACACTCCGCGACCGCGTTCCCATACCCAGCGGGTTTTCCCATCCCGGGTGATGATGGGATATTCCAACTCGAAGACCTGGTGTTGTTCCAGCACTTCCTGCCAGTGGTTCCACAGGAGCTCACGGTAATCAGGAAGGATAATATCATTGAAGGTAAGTGTGGCATTCCCGATGAAATCATCCGGGGCATACCCGGTGAGGTCCCGGCACCCCTCACTGATATATTCCATGGTCCAGTCGCGATCATTCCTGCAGCGATACGCAAATCCCGGCAGGTTGCTGATAAGCGTGGAGAGGAACCGTTCCCGTTCTTTCAGGTTCTCCTCGCCATGCTTGCGATCAGTGATATCGTTGTAAATTGCGACAATCTCACCTGTCGGCAGGCGATAGGTCCAGTTCTCCCGCCAAGACCCGGCGTCGTGAGCATCGCGGTAGATGGTGTCCGGGTAGAACTCGGCTGTTCCTGTCTTCCATACTCTCTGGAATACCGAAAAGATGCCGAACTCCTTTACCCCAGGAAAGACCTCGGTGACTTTCTTTCCTATGATGTCTTCCTTCCTGACATGTTCGATGGATTCGGCAGCAGTATTAAAATCCCTGATGATGAAGTCCCTGCCGTCATCAACAGCCTCGTATATTGCAACCCCGCTCGGCATCCTGGTGAAGAGCTGCCGGAACCGTTCCTCACTCCCGATAAGATCTTCCTGAGTCTTTTTCCAGAGAGTGATATCCTGGAGGGAGGAGATGCTCTTCTTGGTTCCCGGGATCATCCCGATCGAGAGATAGATGGTGCGGATATCCCCGGATTTTGTCACGAATTGGAACTCATAGTGGGTCAGGGCCTTTTCATGGTGCTTCCTGCGAAGCTCGTGCTGGGCGGTCATTCGCTCCAGGTCTTCCGGGACTACGAATTCGGTCCAGCATTTCTTTCCTTCGATCTCATCCCTTGAATACCCGCTCAGTCGTGTAAATTCAGAATTCGCGAGGCTGATGATCCGGTTCTCCTCGATGACCACCATCGCAGTGCCGGTATTTTCAAACACCGCCCGGTACTTCTCCTCGCTCTCCTTCAATGCCTCCTCGGCTTCTTTTAGTTCCGTGATATCCCGACCGACTGACTGGTATTCCACCAGGGTACCATGCTGATCGAAGATCGCCCGGTCCACCCACCGCTGCCACCGGATGCTCCCGTCCGGCATGATGATTCGCTGATCGATCGTACCGTAGGGGTGTTCCCGCGTAAGCGATGCAATCAGCCGGCCAACACCTCTTTTGTCTTCCGGGGGGATTGCCGGTCTGAACAGGCTCCCGATGATCTCCTCCCTTTTCAGCCCGAAATAGCGGCAATACGCCTCGTTCACAAAACTATGGGTGCCGTCTGGGAGGAAACGGCAGATGAATTCTGTCTGGTCCTCGACCACATTCCGGTATCGCTCCTCGCTCTCAATGAGATCCTTCTCCACCTGCCTGCGGGTGACCGCGTAACGGACCTTGGTGGAGAGCTCGGCGACCTGGGCTTTCATGTCGCTCCCTTTCTGGAGGTAAAAATCCGCGCCGCTGTTGATGGCGTCAATGACGACCTCCTCGCGGCCGCGGCCGGTAAAGAGAATGAACGGGATGTTGCCGAACTGCTCCCGGACCGCATTCAAAAAGGTGATCCCGTCCATCTCCGGCATCTGGTAATCGGAGATGATGGCGTCATAAGGGCGTTCAGAGAGTGTACGAAGAGCGTCAGGAGCATTCTGCACAGTGGTGACCGAACATTCTCCGGACCGTTCCAGGGAAATTTTCATAATATCGAGAAAGGCGGGTTCATCATCGACATATAAGATCGAAATGGCCGGTCGCCGAACCCTGGACGGTTCCATACTATGCTAATTCCAAGATACTAGTATAACAAATTTTTTCAATCGCATTTTGTAGACGCGGGAGGTTGTCATCAATGGTATGATACGCAGGTTCCACCCAGTGAGAATGTCTTTCATGCACTAGCAAGGATGCATCAATATACCCCATTCCTATGCTCCACTTGTCCGGGCTGCATCCCATACTCCAGAAAAAAGGCATCTCTGGTTCTTCGGGGCAATGCCGGTTCCTCATCCGTCCGCGCATGATTCCCACGGGGCAGGAATACGGCAATCCCAACCTTCACATGCAGGAAGCGAACCATCAATGGCCCTGAATCCCTGCTGACCCTGTTGAGTCCAGGGATGCAGGCGAGAGGGTGCAGGGGATGCCGCACCATGACATGGGAAACATTTTCATAGATGGGTTGTCATGCATTGTCAGGGTTATACATATGGCCATCATGAAGATCAGGGGAGGAGACCTCGATCTCGTCGAATACGAGTTCAACGTCTTTCCCCCGGGTGAGGAGATCCGGACACTCGGGATACCACGCCCGAAGTCCCTTGCACCGGTTAAGGGGACCGTCAAGGTTACATCCCCGGCACGGATTCACCTAACAGTGCTCGACATGAACAGATTTTCACCAGCACGCCCCGGGGGCGGCGGTGTCGGCTTTGCGATCCAGCTTTACTGCAGCGTTGAGGTGAAATGCCTCACAAAAGGACTCGAGATCGATTATAACCGCCCGGCAATCATCAAACATTTCGTGGAGGTCTTCAAGAAAATCTCGGGATACAAGGGGGGGTTCTCTATCAAGGCCACCGATCACCAGCACCAGCACGTTGGCCTCGGATCCACGAGCACGATCATGATATCCCTCGCAACCGCCATGAATGACGCGGTCGGGTCGCAGTTTACAGACGATCAGCTCCGGAAGATGATCGGGTACAACTACGTCGAAGAGACCGTGGAAGGCAATGTCGCATTTGGATTCGAGACCGGGGTCGGGCCGGCCGTCAGCATCCATGGCGGCATGGCAATCATGGGTGACGAGATCTCGCTCGTGTACCACCATTCCTTTGCGGAGGGAAAGACGGTCTACATCATCATCCCGCCGACAGAGATCTCGTCTGCAGGAACCCAGGAGTTCGATCTCCTGATGAACAAAGCCCGGGTGCTCGACTACCGCGACCGCGAGATCAAGGCCTACATGATCATGATGGACCTGATCCCGGCGCTCGAAAAGGCTGACCTTGGGAAAATTGGAAACACCATCTGGGAGATCGAGTTCCGTGGATCGAAGCGGGCCGAGGTGGAGCACCATAGTTACTCAATCTACCGCCACATGAGCCGCCTCAGGGAGGCCGGTTTTGAGTTCGTGGGGATGAGCTCTGTCGGACCTTCAATTGCGATCATCACGGACAAGAAGAAGTCAGAAGTCGAGAAGATCATGAAGGACCTTGGATTTTCAATCGCAATCGTGACAAAAGTGGACAACAAGGGTCTTGTAATAAAGCACGACAAGAAGTAGACAACACAAGGAGCAAGAATACTCCATTTTTTTCATCCCAAAGAATAGCACCCGGCCTCTCCCGGCAGGCTGAAGTGTCAGTCATCCTTCTTTTCCGCAATGTTCAGAGACGGGAATACCAACCCTCTCATCCCCTCTCCGGCGTAACGAAATGGCGAAGCCTTCTTCTTAAGAAGCGTGCACGTCCTCACTGGCAGGACATAATGCTTTATGCCGGACTTGCCCCAATATATTCGCTCAATTACCTTCCTGAGGATGACGGGGCTTCTCCTCCAGCACAGTCCCTCATTCCCGGCAGGAACTCTGCGAGGATCCCCTGGATGCATGAATACAGTATCGCGTACGATATCTATGCCACTGCGAAGAAAGCGGCGCTCGACCATGGGGCAACCGAAGTCAAACTGGTCTCAGTTGAATTCGGGGAGATGGCAATGGTCAATCCCGAACAGGTCGAATTTCTCTTCAATATGCTCATCGAGGACGATCTGCTCATGAAAGGAGCAGGTCTCGCATGCACAGTCGTTCCGCCGGTCACATCATGTTCGTGCGGGTATGAGGGAACCGAGCGGTTCGTATGCCCCCGGTGCGGAGGGCTTCCCCATCTGGTGAAGGGAAGGGAGATCCTTGTCACCAATGTCGAGATCGAGGTAGAAGACACATGAAGATCAACCTGATGCACGGGGCAGGCGGAGAGGTCATGGGAGAGCTCCTCAAGATCCTCACCCGGTTCGAGCACAACAATGCCGGGGGGATCGGCCTCGAGTCGCTCGATGACGGAGCGGTGATCCCGCTGAATGGGATGAATATTGTATTCACGACCGATTCACATGTAGTCCGGCCGATATTCTTCCCGGGAGGGGATATCGGGCGTATCTCTGTCTGCGGGACGATCAACGATCTTGCCATGATGGGAGGTCGGCCGATCGCCCTTTCGTGCGGGATGGTCATCGAGGAGGGCTTTGAATCCGGCGACCTGGAGAAGATCGTCAAATCCATGGATAGTGCGTTAGGCGAGTGCGGGGCGAACCTCGTGACCGGGGACACGAAGGTCCTCGAGAAAGGGGCACTTGACGGGATTGTCATCAACACTGCGGGAATAGGCATTGCCGACCGGGTGATCAGGGACAACGGCCTCCGGATCGGGGATCGCATGATTGTGAGCGGGACACTCGGCGATCACGGGATGACCATCATGGCGGAGAGGGCACAGCTCTCCTTTGGCGACCAGCTGAAGTCCGACGTGGCCCCGCTGTGGGGCTTAATCGAGAAGGCTATGGCGGCAGGGGAAATCCACGCCATGAAGGATCCGACACGGGGTGGTTTTGCGAGCGCGATCAACGAGATGGCGAAAAAGAGCCGTGTCTCGGTGCGTATTTCCGAGGAAGCCCTCCCGTTTAAAAAGAGCGTGAAGAGCGCTGCCGAGATGCTCGGGATCGATCCCCTGCAGGTCGCAAACGAGGGCAAGGTCGTGATGGGGGTTCCGGAAAAGGACGCGGAGAGGGTGCTTTCGGCACTCCGGTCTCACCCTTACGGGAAGGATGCCGCACTCGTCGGCGAGGTCGTGCAGGGATCCCACGTCATCATGGAGACCAGGATTGGCGGGGAGCGCTTCATCGAGCCGCCTGTGGGGGACCCGGTGCCCCGCGTCTGCTGATTCAGGGATCGTTTCGTTCTTTTTTGATACACTGCTGCAGACGTGTGAGTGCTTCGAGTTCCCTCTTCCCCCCGCACCGCTGCACGATGGACGAATGATGGGCGATCCACGCCCCGAGTGCAGGATCCCCGTTCTGCACGAACCGGGTTGCGTGGACCGTCGCCTCGATGATGCTTGAGAAGCCGCGGTTCACCGGGTGGACTGCACAGGTGAGCATCTGCTGGTAGAGAGCGGTGAGTTCAACCATGATCGCCTCATCGGTCTCCCCCGAGATCTCCGCGGAATACACCGCCCATGCCTCCGCTTCAGAGAGCCTCTGGACAGAGAGCCCGGCAACTTTCTCCGTCACGAAGTGCTCTCTCCCGAGATCTCCGAATGCCGTCTCGACATAGATCACCGGGTCGAAGAGAAAATTCGCCACAACCCAGCCATCCCGGCTGATATTCTCCGCGGTATGGCTGCCGCGGAAGACCACCATTGTCGGGCTCTTCTCCCTGCAGATGATACCCATGGGTGCAGCATTCCACGCGGTCGTCGCGATCACCTCGTTGATGCCATCTCTTAGCAGTCCCATTCCCAACCTTCTCCCAACGCAATGTAGATCGATGCGATGATAATATCTGCGATAGAGCCAGGATTGATACCCCGGTCGATGCACTCCTGGTCGAACGCCTGGAGGTCCCGGACCCCATCCCTCACTTCCCTGGCCTTCTCCATCGTCTTCCAGGCAACGTCCGGCCCATGCTTCTTGATGATGAAGGTGTCCGGTTCAAGCGCAAGGAGGCCAAGGAATGCCTCGACGACGGCATCCCTCCCGCACCCCGCGGCATGGAGAAGATCGGCCCCCCGCCGGGTCATCTGGAACCCGTTGATCCACTCCCTCGCTACCATGTCCCTCGGTGCAGAGAAGAGGAGCACATCATACAGGTTCATCCCCCGGGACCGGAGCTCCGCGATGGAGTCGGGGTCATTGACATCCAGCTCGTGTTTCTCGATAACCCGTACCTGGGTCTTCCCAAACGCATGATAGAACTCGATCGCATCATCAACGGTGGTGGCAGAAAGTATCTTCGATGCACCTTCGATGTTCTCTCCCATCACAAGCGGGATAAGGAGGATGAATGCGCCGAAATGAGTATTGCCGCCGGAATGGCCGCTTGTGCACACAACCGCCCTGCGGATGAGTGAGCCGATCCCGCCCTCTCCCCGCTCGGCAGCATCGAGTGCAGGTCGGGAGAGGATGGCGGATGCGAGAAAATGCTCGAGCCGTGTCGTGGCATAATCGTGGCAGCGGTCAACGTTTCCCGGCTTCGGATACGCCGAGACCTCCAGCACCATTGCCAGCTGAGCGCGTTCAGCCCGTGTGAGAGTCCTCATTGTCAAAGATATGATGCATGATCTTGTCGGCCAGCTGTCTCTTTGCGTTCATATATTCCCTGTTTGAGATCCCGGCCTCTTTTAAGGTCATCTCCCTGAACATGCAGGGCGAGGAATCCTTGCAGCACCAGGCAAGGCTCCCGAAGCACGTCTGGGAGCCTGTATCGAGCGGAGTGCCCGAGACGGCCCCCATCTTGAAGGAGAGGTACTCGTCGTTTGAGACCCCTATCCTCTCAAGCGTCGGGATGAGGGGACAGCTTTTGACCGGCATACAGCAGAAGGCAAGACCACGCAGATCCCCGCCCCGGCAGATCTGTTTTGGTGCGTTGTACCATCCGTGCTCGTCAGTAAACCGGGAGATCGCCGCATCGAGCCCGGCAAGCGTCCTCTCGTCTGAACGGCGTGCGAGTGAGACAAGGTCTGCACCGTGTGAGAGCATGTCCTTCATCTTTTCAAATGAATTGATCGAATTGTTTGCGATCACGACAAGGGGGCAGCTGTTCCTGATCTGTTTCACCTTCTGGTACCCGAAATCCATCAGGTCCACATGGATGATATCCGCGCCGGCCTTCCAAATTTTTTGTGCAAGCAGCAGGTCATCGGCAGCAACACCTGCCCTGATCTTGACCGAGACCGTGACATCCTCCTTCTTCAGCGCCTGGATATAGGTGGCAAGTCGATCAGGATGATGGAGGAGATATTCACCGCAGCGTGCCTGCACAAGGGGTTCCTGGCGGCAGTGGGCGTCGATCTCATAGATGACGCCGTCGCCGATCTGCCCGGCAACAAGGGAGAACGATTCAGCAGCGCTCCCTCTCATATTGAGCCCGCACACCACGTCGGAACGGGAGAGTTGGGAAACCTGCCGGGAGAGCTCCTCCACGGGATCGTCATAGATGAACTCTTTTCGGCCTGATTCTGCCAGGGCATTGCTCGCCGAGATCGTCGGTTCATCGATCGAGTATCCACCCAGGAACGCGGCACCGATATGCGCGGCACGCTCGAGGGCATAGTTCGCATCCACGATGCCTGCCATCGCCGAGATCGCAACAGGGGTCTTGATCACCCTGTTGTTCAGCAGCAGGCCATACCTCTCAAAACTGCGCATCGTTTCCATGGGGGACTCTCGTCTCCGGACACACCGCGTTTCCGAAGTTCTTATAAATATGATGTTCGGGGATATAAAAAGTTGGACCGTATGTCAAGGAAGTCCCGGAGGGCCAGGGCTGATAGGCAGGTGCACACACTCCCATCCTTGAGCGTGATATCCCTGTCCTCGTTCTCCAACATTGCGGAGTTCCGCGGTTCACCCCGCCGCGCACTGACATAAAACCGGTAATCATTTTAGTCCTTCAGTACAACGTATGTGCGTATGAGTAAGACTGGCCTGTTACTTGTGGGACATGGAAGCACACTCCCTTTCAACAAGGATCTGGTGGAGAACACCGCCGGTATCATCACCAAAAAGCACCCGGAGTACGTGGTCAGGTGCGGGTTCATGAATATCAATTCTCCAAGTATTGGAGAGGCTCTGGCATCGTTCCAGGGAGAGCATATTAACTCACTTGTCGTGGTCCCGCTCTTCCTTGCAAAGGGTGTCCATATAGTTAAGGACATCCCGGAAGCCATCGGGCTTGATGAGGGGAAGAACAGGGGGACTTTTTCACTGAACGGAAGAACAATTCCACTTCTGTATGCCGACCCCATAGGGAGCGATCCCCTCCTTGCAGAACTTATGGTCAGGAACGCAAAACGGGCTCTCTCCGACCTGTGAAGATATGCGCATCCTTGTCCTGGACACCATCCATGGCGGTGCAGTCATAGCGCATGCTCTCCGGGACAGGGGGCATTCGGTTGACATGGTGGATGTCTACCGGGGGAAGGCAGGAATCAGCCCTGATGAGGCAGAGCATCGCACATATGATCTTGCCATCGCCCCCGTCCACCTGGACCCTGCCTATCCTCTCCTGCATGGGATCGGGTCGCCTGTACTCTCGCATCATCAGGCAGTGAAATGGATCCTGGGACATGAGGTGCCCCGGCCGTTCATCGAGATCACCGGGGCTAGGGGAAAGACGACAACCGCCCATGCACTGGCACACGTAATGGAGGGTCCGGGAATCCTGCACACGTCGACAGGCACCATCGAGTACCCTGCGGGAGTGAGATATAGTAATCCGGGGATCACCCCTGCTTCCCTGATCGGGGCGGTCACTCTTGCAAAGAAGATCGGAGGCTGGGTGATCGCGGAGATCTCGCTCGGGTTTTCCGGGTTAGGGCAACTAGGCATCCTCACCTCAACAGAGACCTACCCCTTCGCGGCAAAGCAGAAGGACGCCCTGAAAGAAAAAATGCGGTCCGGCCGGTCGCTCCCGGCGATAATCCTGCCACCGGGAATGCACAGGGAAGGATCCGGCATTCCTGCAAATGAGATCGTGCATACCGACGGCTTGACCTGCCGCTTCGGGTGGGGAGATCTAGAGGGAGAATTCTGCACCCCGCTTCTCGTCAATGAAGCCTATAGGACACCTCTTATTCTGGCAGCGGCCGCTGCATGCGTGCTTGGGATAGATCCGACCACGCTTGCGACATTTTCCCCGCTCGAGGGGAGGCTGGCAGTCTCGAGAATCGGCAATACTGTCGTCGTGGACGATTCCAATTCAGGAACCTGTGCCGCAACCGCACGGCAGGCTATACAGCTGGCCCGGCAGGAATCCGGGTGCCGGGGTCCGCTCACGCTCGTCATCGGCAAGGAGGACGGGGCCATATGCGAGGGATTCCCTGCCGGAGACATCCTCGCTGTGGTCAGGGAAGAGAACCCGGAGCGCGTGATCCTTGTCGGGAAGGACTACGAATCAGGGATCCCGGACATCATCCGGCAGACCATCCGGGTCTCCTGCTGCAATTCCCTCGCAGAGGGAAAGGCATCTGCCCTCGAAGATACCGCATGCGGCATGGTAGTGCTGGCGGTGAAGACATGGAGGTGAACCCTATCAAGTACATGCAGCCACGACCGAGTTCGATCGTTGCCGCGCTCTATACCGCAAGGGACCTTGATGTGGATGTCGCGATCCTGCACGGGCCTTCAGGCTGCTCCTTCAAGCATGCCAGGCTGCTCGAGGAGGACGGGTTGCGGGTCCTGACCACCTCACTTGCCGATCATGAGTTCATCTTCGGAGGCCAGCAATCCCTCGAAGATGTACTTCGATACGCCGAGGAGACTTTCTCTCCGAAAAGGATGGCCGTGATAGGGACCTGCGTCTCCATGATTATCGGGGAGGATCTCCAGTCCGCCATCCAGAACTCGAAAATTGCCACCCCTACGATCTCAGTCGAGATCCACGCCGGATTCCCGGAGAACATTGATGGCGTGATTGCGACTCTCGAACCGGCAGCAGAAGCCGGCTGGATCAGCCAAGAGGAGCGAGAGCGGCAGATAACACTGCTCAGGAAAGCAAATGAGGTGGAGAGGCTGCGCGGAGCGGCATCCCGGCCGTATATCGAGCCATCGAGAGGCGACTTAAAGCACCTGGCCGCAGAACGGCTTCTCCTGTATGCCCGGGATGGAAAGAAGGGTCTTGCCATCATGAATGCAAAGAAGGAGACGGCATACATGTTCGCCGATGAACTACTTTCGCTCCACGAGACCTGCCCCGGTGCAGACATCACGTATATCGCAAACCTGGAAGAGAGGGGTCTCCACAAGGTGAGGAGTGATGCCCGCCGGATCCGCGATGAACTCCGGGAGAGAGGGCTTGCACCCATCCTGTGCGGAGCACTCGACGAATATGGGGCCAACGGGGACCGGCTTGGAGCCCTTATACAGGAGTACTCCCCGGACTTCGCGTTCATTGTCGGGGTACCGCATGCGATACCCCCGCACTATCTTTCGGAGGTGGAGTGCATCTCGGTTACGAACGGTCCACGGCAGGTCAAACCTCTCAAGGAGCAGGGGCACGAGCTTGTCATTGTCGAGGTTGACCTCCATCCCCGGACACTCGGCGTCACCCGTATCGTGGAGAGCGAACTCGGTGCGGTTATCCGGAGCATGGCATGAAAGCATTGATGATCGCGGGCGACCGCTCGGGGAGCGGGAAGACGAGCATTACGCTTGCGATTGCAGCACTCCTCTCAAAGACCATGGCAGTCCAGACCTTCAAGGTCGGGATGGACTATATCGATCCCTCGTATCTCACCGGGGTTTCTGGGAGATCGTGCCGGAACCTTGACAGTTATGTGATGGGCGAAGACCAGATGCGGCTGATCTTTAATCACGCCTGTGCCGGTGCAGACCTTGCCCTCATCGAAGGAGTCCGGGGACTTTACGAGGGTGCGGAGGCACTTGACGGGACGGGGAGCAGCGCATCGGTGGCAGCATGCCTTGATATTCCTGTAGTGCTGGTCATCAACGCACGAAGCATCACCAGGAGTGCTGCAGCAATTGTCAGGGGATTCCAGGCTTTCGATCCCGGTATCCGGATTGCAGGGGTCATCCTGAATAACACCGCAGGAGAGAAGCATATGCGGAAAGCCACTACGGCAATTGAGCATTATTGCGGAATCCCTGTGATCGGCGCAATCCCTCGCATGCCCGAGATGGAACTTGCGATGCGGCATCTGGGGCTGATGCCATTTAAAGAGGGCCAGGAGAACAGGGAGTTCCAGGACAGGATCCGTGTGGTGACCGGGACGATTAGCGAGCATGTGGATCTCGACCGGCTTCTCTCGGTCGCATCATGCACCACGATCCGGGAACAGGTGAATACTGATCTCTTCTCGAAAAAAACCGCCCCTGATATCCGGATAGGTATCGCATACGACGAGGCTTTCAACTTCTATTACGCAGATCTTTTCGATCTCCTGCCCGCAAAAGGCGCAGAGACCGTCCTCTTCAGCCCGCTCCGGGATCGCCTTCCCGACGCCGATGGATACATCATCGGCGGGGGTTACCCTGAACTTTTCCTGCCGGAACTCGAGAGGAACGATGGGATCCGGGAAGAAATCCATGATGCATCCGGGAAGGGAATCCCGATATACGCTGAATGCGGGGGGCTGATGTACCTGACAGACCGGATCATCCTGAAGAAAGGATGGCAGGGGCAGGACCGGGAGAGACGACATGCCATGTGCGGGGTTTTCCGGGGTTCTGCCGCAATTCCTGCAAAAAGAGTGGTGGCATACGTGGAGGGAACAAGTATGCCGGGATCGCCGATGGGAAAAGGATCCTTCCGGGGGCACGAGTTCCACTATTCGGATGTGTCGCTCGACCAGAACATCCCCTTCGCATACACCCTCTCCCGGGGGGAAGGAATCGGAGAGGGAACCGATGGGGCGCTGGTGAACCGGACTCTTGGCAGTTACACCCACCTCCACCCGGTCAGCTCGATCAGCATGTTTTCGCACTTCCTTGACTGTTGCCGGGATTCCGCGTGATGATATTCCTTGCATTCTCCCCTCATTCGGCGCCTTCTCAAACCGGCAGGTAAAAAATACAAGGAGTGATAACACTCATCTCATGTTGATCTACATTGACGGGAAGTTCTATCCAAAAGAGGAGGCGAAGATCTCTGTCTTCGATCACGGTCTCCTCTATGGCGACGGGGTGTTCGAGGGGATACGTGCCTACAACGGCCGGGTCTTCCGCCTCCAGGAACACCTGGACCGCCTGTATGATTCGGCAAAAACAATCGACCTCTGTGTCCCCCTCTCCAAGGAGGAGATGGCCAAGGCAATCGTGGAGACGCTCAAAAAGAACACCCTGAAGAATGCCTATATCAGGCCCGTGGTGACCAGGGGAGTCGGCGATCTCGGGCTCTGCCCCACGAAATGCCCGAAGGCAACCGTGATCATCATCGCCACTGAATGGGGTGCCATGTACGGGGACCTCTACGAGAAAGGATTAAAAGCAGTCACGGTCTCTGTCAGGAGAAATCCCTCATGCTCGCTGCCCCCGAATGTGAAGTCGCTCAATTACTTAAACAACATCCTCGCGAAGATCGAGGCGAACTGCAAGGGCGGGGACGAGGCGATCATGTTCGACATGCAGGGCAACATCTCCGAGGGGTCGGGCGACAATATCTACATCGTCAAGGACGGCAGGATTATCACGCCCCCTACCCTCAACAACCTGCGTGGTGTCACCCGCCTTGTGGTGCTTGAGCTGGCCCAGCAACTGGGAATTCCCGTGCAGGAGACCAACCTCGGGTACTTCGATCTCTACACCGCAGACGAGGTCTTTGTCACCGGGACCGCTGCCGAAGTGGCCCCTATCGTCTATGTGGATGGCAGAAGCATCGGCTCCGGGAAGCCCGGTCCCATCACCCGGCAGCTGATGGCTGCATTCAAGACCGTGACCGAGAAGGAAGGAACGCCCGTCTATTGAGATTCATTTCCGGCATCCCGCTCCACAACCCTTTTTACCAGAGAGAGCCTATAAAAAAGAGCACCTGCTGCTATAGTGTAGTCCGGCCAATCATTTCGGCCTTTCACGCCGAAGACTGGGGTTCGAATCCCCATAGCAGCACTCCTTTTTCGGTATTTTTCGGGCTGATGTAAAATCAAAAACCTGAACATTTTTTAACCTTGATTTTCGTCAAGCATTTTCTTCAAATTCTCGTCCTGACTTGTATCAGGTTTGGGGGTAATAATGGCACTTTACCCTTCACATTTAAATGCGGATGTAACCGTTGTGGAAAATGAAAGAAAAGAAATGAACCCGGATGCTATCCGGATGTGGATGGTTTACATCCAGGGGATCTTGAACGCGTCTGCGTAGGTCTTGTATTTGCCCATGAAGGGCTTGGTGGCCGATGGTGTGAATAAGGCGCCGTACGTTGTCACCGCTTTTCCTCCGATGCTAATCGATGGCTTCACAGTTATGGGTGTAAACGTCTGTGCATATGTCTTCCCACCGTAACTGGATTTATTCCCAATCCAGGGAGAGGCTGCTGATACACTGGCAACCAGAAGTGAGACCACAACAATTGCAAGTACAAGGTAGTAGATCTTTCTCATATGAAATCCTCCGATTACAATAGGCTTGTCCGCATCTGTATTTATAGGTTCCTTTTTTCCTTGGGGTAAATGAAGTGAGATCCAGCCATCGATTAAAATTTGGGAATCCTATTGAACATCTTTTAAATATCACGGTACTCAATATTTTTTGTAAGGATTCACCATGCTGGAGAAAGTGAAAGTTCCTCCCGAGGTTTATCGAGAGCTGGTCGCGATCAACAGGGAGATCCACTATACGACCGATTACGGACAGATCATCAGGAAAGCAGAGGACAACGGGTATCTTCACGCCGCGAAATGGCTCGAAGAGAACGAGGATCTCTATCGACGCGGGTTTGCCAGGGGATTTGAACCCTCTTCATGAGGGAAGAAGATCCGCTCTTTTTTCTCTCGAACACTATTCTCCAAGAGCACGGTTCGTGTTTTTCAGGTGGCATTTATATCATATTCACGGACCTGAGAACGGAGAAGAGATCGGGCGCTGCCGGGTATCCAGGCACTTATTGAATCATCATCCAAATAGCAATCGGCGGAAGAAATAGGAACGGATTGGGGAGAGGGGAGAATGGGATCAGGTCGAGGTTCCCTTCAATTTCGCAAGTGCTTTCCCTGCTTCAGCCCGGACCGATTCATCGCTATCTGTGAGCGCTTCTTCGAGTGCTGCAATGGCGAGGGGGTTTCCAAGTGCTCCCAGCGCCCAGGCTGCATTCTTCCTGACCGGCACCTTGGCATCGTGGAGGAGTGGGAGTAGCGGCTCTGTTGCGATGGGATCCCCAATCTTCCCAAGCGCCCAGGCTGAGCCCTGCCGGACCCACTTGTTGTCTGAATTAAGTTTGCCGATCAACGAGGTGACTGCCCGGGAATCGCCGATCTTCCCGAGCGATTGTGCAACCAGCCACTGCACCTCAACAAAGGGATCTTCAAGTGCCGCGAGAAGAAACTCGACTGCCCTCTCATCCTTCATGACTCCAAGTGCTTCGGCTGCCTTGATCCGGTCATCAAGGTACGGACTCTGTAACAACGCATTAAAAAAATTGAGACGCCCCTCTTCATTCGTGCGTGCCATATGTTCACATCTGTAATCTCTTGTATGTTAAGCACACCGGATCATGCCGAGCCGGGGGTTGTACGATGAAAAAATGCAGGGTAGGATTCAGGGAAATGGCATGCGTTCATAAACCTGCCAGAGGTCTCCTTCATGCTCCTCCATCATGTAGCGCATGCGACCGCACCGGCTGCACCTGACCACAAGCCTCCTTGGAGCAGCCTCGTCCCCAGGATCCACCTCGAGGGAAATGGAATACTGCGTGATCCCGCACGTGCATGTGACCGTATACTCCTCTCTCCCCATGATAATGATCACGGGAAAAGCGAAGAAAAATACCTGCCGGAATCTTCCTGGGAGGATCTGAATGCAGGGCATTGAAGGTTAAGATCCCTGGCATTCCTGGCAGGCATCTGGAGAGAGAATACAAGGAATCGCGGGGGTTTGGGTGAGTGTCACGCAGTCGGGTATCGCCGGGGATATCATTCCCAGCGGAAAAGTCATCGGCACCCGGTATCATGAACGTGCCGGAACTCTTATTGAGGGATAAAGTACCACGAATATCAGGCCGGTCTGAACAGCATCCAGGGGGGCATGTCCAGGGCAGCGAGAGACCGTTGCCATACCGGCACTCCTAATGCGACTCGTAAGGACAAATCAGGACAAGGAAGCAGAGGGCAAATCATGGAAGAAAAGGATGGAAAATTTGTTCACGGGGAATGGATCGAGGAAGATACGACAGGAAAAGAAGCACAGGGTGAAAGAGCACAGGGTATACCCATCGATCAGCGCATCGGCCAGGTGTCCACCATGGTCAGCACCTCGGTTCACCAGGTGCTCTCCCTGGCAAGGGATCTCGTCACCACCCCTGAAGGGCACGCGCATATAGAGAAGCAGATACAGCAGGCATCCTCCCAGATAGAGAGTGCGCTCAACGAGATCATGAAGTCCGGCGAAGAAATCCTGAAATCCGGGGTTGAAAAGAAGGCTGAGACGCCAGATCCCGAGAAGAAAAAGATCAGGATCGAATAAACCGGGATCGGCATTACTGGAGGATCTCCCAGGTGGCTCCATTGATTAAAGGAACACCAACCGTGGATGAATGGATGGAGAGGATCAGACACTTTTTGCAGCAGCCAGATATCGGCGTGGTTTCTCCCTCTCCGGAAGCCCTGGCACGGTATGCAAGTGCATTCACCCACCCATCCTATATCCGGGAACAGGATCCCGGGAACAATGCACTTTTATTCCCTGACAATTTCGAGAGGCTGGAATTTCTCGGGGACCGGGTACTCAACCTGGTGGTTGCCGAATATCTCTTCCTCGATGGTGACCAGAGCGAGGGGGCCATGACATCACGCATGGAGGTTGTGAGGAACCAGCATCTCGGTGCGATCGTTCCCTCCCTTGATATCGGGTTTTTAAAGATGATCCGGGCAGGGCAGAACCAGGAGAAGACCTCAAGGATCATCGCCGCATCCTTCGAGGCGTTCATAGGGGCGTTCTACCTCGATAAGGGACTTGAACCGGCGAAACTCATGCTCATGCGGCTCATCGGGGATGAGATTGCAACATTCTCGTCTGACGACAATTACAAGAAACTGCTCCAGGAGAGAGTCCAGAAATCCTTACAGATTCTCCCGGAGTATATCCTCATCAAGAAGACCGGTCCCGATCACTGCCCCGAATTCACCTACCAGGTACTTCTCGATAAGGAGATCTGGGGAACGGGAAGGGGGGCAACCAAGGCCATTGCCACCCAGAACGCCGCCCGTGCAGCGCTCATTGCACTTGACCGCACTCCTTCCCCTGACTCCGGTTAACCACTTCTCCAATTTTTTTCCCTGACCGGGACTCTCCGTTCCGGAGCACTTATGTGCTTTTACATACCTAAATCACATAACGAGGTCATTTCCTGCATTCTCAGGGATGTCGGGGAAGATCATACACTGGGGGTTGATTCAGAAATATGATCAAGAGAATTCTTGTCGCGATTGATGGTTCACCACCCACACACATGGTCATCAGGACTGCGCTTGAAGAGGCCAGGTGTCACGGTGCCGAACTCCACATCGTCCATGTGATCGAGTCAAAATGGACGGAATCTGAGGGGATGAGCGAACTCGCGATCCGTGACCTTGAGGAGGAGGCTGCATCGCTCCTATCCTCCATGAAAGCAGAGGCTGAGGCACAGGGCTCCGAGGCAACTCTCCACCTTCTCCGCGGTCACCCGGGAGACCGGATTGTGGACTGTGCGATCGATATTAGGGCCGATATGGTGGTTGTCGGTTCACTCGGGAAGAGCCACGTGAAGCGGATGATTGCAGGGAGCGTTTCAACCTTTGTGGTAACTCACTGCCCCATCACCACCGTAGTCGTTAAACCGGGTGCATGAGTCCTCCCGGGGCTGGAATCGCCCCCTGGTACTCACTTATTATACCCCGCCATATTCAAGAGAGAGCATTGAGCCCCCGTCACTCATCTATCAATCCAAACCCCGGTCGGCGGGATATGCTCATGGTATGCAGCGAGACGCAGTGAACCAGGAGAATAATGATTTCATCATGATGAACCCAAGATTCTGTCTGGATAGTATCCCATGAACGTGACAGGATCCCGGATCTCCGGCTCAGGGAGTCCGGAGGCTATCATCAGGTTCGTCGTGCTTGCCGCGATTGCCATGGCTGCTATCGATGGCATTGTCGTTGCCATCGCACTTCCCACGATCAGCAGGAGCTTTGCTGCTGACGTCGCCCACTCCCAGTGGATCATCACTGCCTATCTCATCACCGAGACAAGCCTCCTTCTGATCTTCGGGAGGCTGTCAGAGTATACAGGGAAGAAGACTCTCTTTCTCGCAGGTCTCATCCTATTTACCGCCTCCTCGCTCGCATGCGGCCTTGCTGCGAGCCTCTGGGAGCTGATTGCATACCGCGTCTGCCAGGCATGCGGCTCTGCGATGATCTTCTCGATCAGCTGGGCAATCCTCTTTGAAATCGCGACTCCTGACGACCAGGGCAGGACCATGGGCTATATCGGGGCGGTTACGGCTGCAGCAGGGATCGCTGCACCGATCCTGGGAGGGTTATTGACTGAGACCCTTGGATGGGAATACATCTTCCTGATCAATGTCCCGATAGGAATCCTCGGAGTGATCCTTTTCCTGCGCTATTTCCCGGGAAAGGACCAGGAAGGGCGGGAGATTGTCATGGACTGGCCAGGCTCCGCGACCATGGTGCTTTCGCTCATCTTCATCATACTCTTCCTCGCGGAGCTCTCGTCTTCTCTGTCATGGTCATGGTCTGCCGGAGCATGCCTCCTCATCTCCCTGATCTCGGCGCTTGTCTTTCTTATCCTCGAACACAGGAGCGCCAACCCGCTGCTCGATCTCTCCATCTTTAAAAATTTCGGGTTCTCCCTCCCGAATATCGCAACGATCTGCTTCTACATGGCGCTTTTCATGGTCAACCTCCTGGCCCCCTTCTATTTTGAGGAAGTGATGGGGATGACCCCCTCGAGGGTTGGGATGGTCTTCCTGATCGCCCCGGTTGTCATGATCATTGCATCACCCGTCTCAGGGTGGCTGTACGATAAAAAATTCAGCCGGGCACTCCCTGTTGCGGGCATCATGCTCACAGGAATCTCCCTAGTGTTGCTCGGGTATGCCGCGCTCGCACAGGACCTTCCCGCCATTATCCTGCTCTTTGTCCCGCTCTTTGTGGGTGTTGCACTCTTCCACAGCCCGAGCAGTACGGATATTATGAGGGCTTTACCGCTCGAGCGGGCAGGCCTCGCATCGAGCGTCAGCGCAACGATCAGGAATCTCGGGATGACACTCGGGGTTTGCGTGTCCGCGATACTCCTGACACTGATCCTCGAAGGTGCGGGATACACGGGACCGGTGCAGGACGCGATCCCAGGCGTGCTTGCCGGCGCGATCTCTTCCATTCTGATCGTCGCAGCGGCATTGTGCGGTGCCGGCGCCATCCTTTACATTGTCAAGATCCGTCTCGTTGACTGAAAGAAAATATCCACATCCAATTCCGCCACGACCAAGCCGGGAGGAGGGGGATTTTCCAAATGGTATTCGCCAGCGGGAATCCAGGGTAATTCTAATCGACCGGGGGATCACACACCCTCCATCTGTTTTGCAGGACAGAAATTACAGATAGAGAAGAAGACCTCTTTCTCCTTGTCCCGCACAGGACAGATAAAAATCCCGTCCCGCTCCTCAACCCTCATTCCACCGGGGAACGGAGTGCCGACAGGATGGCCGGGTTGTTCGAGAACGAACATGACGAATGCCGAAAGGAGGTAATAGAACAGTCTGTGCATCGGCGAGTGGAACTGGGGGAGGTACACATCATGGATATCCCCTGCATAACACCCCTCTGGGATCATGGCTAAAAAGGAGAAGTATACATCCTTTGTCGGGATGGGCCGTGTCATGGCCTGGAAATCCCCCCGGGTGCACATGGTAAGGAGCGAGTGGTGGGCATCCACGATCTGGGAGAGGAGAAAGGGGCCTGCAGATTTACGGTATGTGGAGGGGAGGCGGTGGATCTCATGGCGGATCCGGCCCATGATCACCTGCAGGTCAAAGAGCGAATATTGTGAGATCTCCCTTGCGAGGAGGGTTGCGAGTTCTCCCTTGGTGCGAGCTTCCTCAAGGCTTCTGCAAACCTGTTGGATTCGTGTGTATTCCGGCCCGCGGGATTGGATCATATCTCAACATTACGGGATATGGATTGATATGCCCATGCTCTCATCATGTCGCCCTCTCAAATACCCTGCCGTCGCAATCCCAGTGCGATGATCGCGAATGCCCCTGCGGCGAGGAGAACCCCGGTAGGAGCACGGGTCGGTGCAGGGGTGGAGGGCGTTGTGGCGGGGGCCTTGAATTCTTCGGCAGTGGGTTGCGTCATGGTCCGTGGAGTGCCCTGCTCGCCGATGGGAGGAACCACATGGATGATGAATGATGAAACAGGCTGGATCCCGGAGATAGCGTGTTCCTGTGAACACTGTGTCGACCGTGTTTCACCTGAAAGGTACTGGATGCTCACGCGGGAACCATCATTCCTGCCGGAATACTCGAGGGAGTGGCCGGAATTCAGAAAATCATCGATAACTTTTACGTCACCACTCCACACGGTGACAAGTGAAGTGAGGCCCCTGCAGACCGATCCACTGCACTTCGAGCAATCGGGGAGGATGGCATACTCCATCCTGTATCCTCCTGCGAGGGTGACAGGGAGCGTGTTGGGATCTCCGTAGAGTCCGGTTGCCTGCCATTCCTCCGTTCCCTGTCCCTGTGAGACGAGCGCGATGCCGATCCAGCTCCCGCCATCTCCGCCAAGGATGGTGGCAACCACCTGGTCGCCACTATGGAACAGTGCGAACACTTCATCACCGGTCACGGTTCCGGTCACGACAGGGGTTGTGACCGCGATCTGATGGGGAGGTATGATCGAGGTAAATCCGCATGCAGGGCTTCCTGTGGAATAATCGCATGAATACTGTGACGCGACATCGATACTGATCGTGTGCGATAGGGGATAAAGGGAGGCGATCCGGCCGAGGTAACAGGTCTCCTGCACTGCTGCCGTTGCCGGAATTGCCAGGAGAAGGAGAAATGATGCAAGGAGGATGCAGGAGGAATAACGCCGGAAGGGATTATCCCGGGATACCATCATGATTGTACTGAGTATTGGGCAATACTAATAAAAATACCCCGGCCACGGGATGGCAGCAGATCTCATCCTAGATTGTGACGCCCGCTTTCCTGATCAGGTAATACGATGCGGCAAGGCAGATGACGACCACTCCCATGCCCCAGAGCGTGAGGTCCGAGAGGGGTATATCGGAGTAGGGATCAAGAAGGATGATCTTCCGTGCGACAGCGATGATTGCCAGGAGCACGATTATCTCGACATGGATCTCCTGCTTCTTGATGTAGGCCTTGATCGTATCCAGCAATTCAATCCCTATCAGGATCAGGAGGAAGAACCCGAATACGTTCAGGATCTCGTGGTTGTCCAGTCTGAAAGTCTGGTCCAGGAAAAGGCCGCCGAGCAGGAGGATGACAAGTTCGACTACAGAGACGAAGATGACGAATGCAAGGAGCACCACAAGGATGTAATACATCAGCTTCTCGAACTGATTCAGCCGTTCCAGCATGGCATCTCCCTCATCCATTCACACAGGAATCATGCTGTCCGCCGGGGGCTCGTATCATCGGGTGCTACCAGGATGTAGCCACCGTGTGGAAGTTCCCCCTGAGAAGCAAGGATCACGCGGATTCCCAGGTGATCTCATATGCAATCTCATGCTCCATAAATCCTCTGCAGGGGCCAATCAACCCGGAAGAATCTCCCTGATCTGCCACAATGATTTTTTGTAGAAAGAAGACAACAGGAGTGCATATATGCGAGTACACGCCCCTGCTCCCATCCTTCTTGCCATATTCCTTCTCTTTGCCACCGCACTCCCGGTCGAGGCTTCCCAGCCTGTCGGAGGCGATACGGGATTCTTCCTGATCGAATCAGGTCCATCGGGAGCCCCCGTAATCTTCGACGGGTTGTTCATAGGAGTCACACCAATCACTTATCCCGTGGTAAGCGCATCGGCTCCCCAGCACACCATCACCATCTCTGCAACCGGATACTACCCCTATACTGCGCAATACACGGCAAACCCCAACCCTGGCGAGACCATCAAAGTCTATGCGGATCTCGAACCCAGCCAGTCAACCGGAACGCTCCTTGTCACCTCGTCACCCGGTGGAGCGCTTGTTACCCTTGACGGCGGGAAAGGCCAGCAGGCACCATGGACCTACAAGGATATCCGTGCGGGAGGCCACCTTGTCCAGGGATTCCTCTCGGGATACGGACCGTATGTTTCCATCATCAATGTCCCTCCGGGCGGGAGCATCACTGTGAATGCGGTGTTAAAACCCCTTTCGGAGGTAGGAACCGTCCAGGTAAAGAGCCTCCCAGGTGCTGCGGATGTCTACGTTGACGGCATCTACAGGGGTTCCACCGCCACGACGGTGGGAAACCTCGAATCGGGAACGCATTTTGCACTTCTGAAAAAGGTAGGTTACCAGGACTGGTCGGGGCTTGTCACGATCCGCCCGAAACAGGTCGTTGTACTCGACATCACCCTCGAGGTGCAGAAAGAGGTAACGACAGGGTATATCCATGTTGATTCGACCCCGGCGGGTGCATCGGTGCTGGTTGACGGGATATACCAGGGCATTACCCAGGCAGGAAATCCTCTGGATCTGACGGGGATCTCACCGGGTGAGCATACCGTCACCCTCAAGCTCCAGAATTACCAGGACTACATGACACGCATCCCTGTCCAGGCCGGAAAGACCACGAGCGTGCGTGCAAACCTCACACCCCTGGCAGGATCCACAGGGTCAGGAGCGGTGCAGATCACGTCAGAGCCGTCCGGGGCGAACATCTTCATCGAAAACAGCTGTGTCGGGATCACCCCCCTCACCATCCCCTCGCTCCCTTCAGGTTCGCATACCATCCTGCTCCGCCTGAACGGATACCAGGACTACTCGAATACCTTCACCCTGAACCCCGGCCAGACCGCAGAGGTTCAGGTTGCATTAAAGCCTGAGGTTCCTCTCGTGCCATTCCCTCTCTGGTCCTGCATTGCCGCATGTATCGCGGCGGGGATAATCCTGGCGTTCAGGGGATCGGGAAAAGACCAGGGAAAGAAATAATGGTATTTTCCGAGAGAAGTGGCAATCCATCTATCGGAATATCTGTCAGAAGAAGCCGAATTCCTCTCATTCATGTTCGCCGGGGACCCACCTGGATCCCCCGGCAGTATACTCTTTCTTCCAGATTGGTACGGACTCCTTGATCCGGTCGATGATATACTCGCAGCCAAGGAATGCGGCTTTCCTGTGGGATGCTCCGACGACAATCAGGACGATCCGGTCGCCGACAGAGAGTGAGCCCACCCTGTGAATGATATCCACACGGGTCACACCAAACTTCGCTATCGCCTCTTCACGTATCCGGGAGAGTTCCTGCTCTGCCACTTCCTCGAAGGCCTCGACCTCCATCCTGTCTATTCCGTCGTTCCTGACGATACCGAGGAAACTCACCACGGCGCCTTCTTCCCCGCTTCGTGCCTCTTCGAGGAGGGCTGATGCATCAAATTCGTCCCGGGTAACCCGGATCATGCTGCGTCACCCTCCTGCAACCGGGGGATAGAGTGCGACCTCGTCTCCCCCATGAACAGGGTGTTCATCCCTGGCTTCTCCGGTGACCCGTTCCCGGTTCACCATGATGATCACGGACTTCTTCACATTCCCCCCATCATCGATCAGGTCACGGACTCCCTGCCCGTTCCTCTTCCCCACCTCGAGCATGACGGACCGGACCGTGGCAGGACTTTCAACCTCAACATCGAATCGATCCCCGAATGACTCCCTAAACCTGGCAAATGCTCTGATATGGACTGTAATCAACATATTCTCCCCCTGATCCCGCATACCGGGCATCCCGGGTCTTTCCCGACCGGAATCTGGTCAAGCCTCCCTGACCTTCCATCCCACACAAGCAGGATATTCTTCGCAACGTCACCCATCCCGGTGAGGACCTTTAACGCCTCAAGCGCCTCCAGGGTTCCAACAATTCCCGCAGTGGCACCGAGCACCGGGGGTGAGCCTCCTTCGGGAGGGTGAGGGATTATGCACCGAAGACATGGGGTCTCTCGTGGAATTATCGTGGTGAGCTGGCCGTGAAACCCGCTTACGGCCGCATGGATGAGCGGAATGTTCTTTTGGTATGCTACACGGTTCAGGAGATACCGGGCCGGATATGAATCGAGGGCATCGAGAAGGAGGTGCATCCCTCCTGTCACCCGGTCGATATTCCCGTCGTCGATTGCAACCGGCATGGATTCTATCGTAATATCCGGATTCAGTCGCTGCAGTTTCTCTGCTGCCGATTCAACCTTGAACCGTGAGATGTCGGGCTCGGCATGGAGAACCTGCCGGTTCAGGTTGCTCCTGTCAACCCTGTCGGGATCAACAATACGGATGTGCCCGACACCGGCTGCAGCAAGATACAGGGCAACGGGGCATCCCAGCCCCCCGGCTCCTGCCACGCATACCGAGGAAGATCGCAAGGTCTCCTGGCCTTCCTCCCCCAGTATAGGCAATTGCCGGGCATACCGTTCCCGTTCCCGTCCAGAAAGCATCCGGTAGTCTCCTTTCCCCTCTGCCCGGAACATGGGCGAATGTCCGGGCGTTACAGAGAGTAATATAGTCATCCTTCAACATAATGGTGCGTGATACCAGTCATCCACACCCTGGCAACTGATCCTCACACCTGGAGCACAGACATGAACCATGATCACGGAACCCTGGAGGAGCTGGAAGACCTCCTTAAACTATCCGGAGGCATGGTCATCTCCTACTCGGGCGGGCTCGACAGCGCCTTCCTTGCATGCGTTGCCCACGAAGTGACCGGGGGGCAGGAACACTGCGTGATCCTTGATTCGCCACTTGTCCCGAGGCGGACCATAAAGGAGGCAAAAGATAGGGCAGACTCATTCGGAATACCCTGCGAAGTAGTCCCCTTCCCTATCCTTGAAGATGAAGAATTTTTGAAAAATCCTGCCAGCCGGTGTTACCTCTGCAAGAAGCGGGGCGCCTGGATCCTCCGGAAAAAAGCAAAAGAATACGGGCTTGGAGAGGTCATGGATGGGGTGAATTACTCCGATTACCAGGAGTACAGGCCGGGCATTAAGGCTTCCGATGAAGAGGGCATCACGCACCCGCTTGCGCTCTGCAGGCTGACGAAACCTGTGATCAGGGAGCTTGCGAAAGAACGGGCGTACCCATTCTGGGATTTACCCTCAAGCCCATGCCTCGCAACACGGATCCCCTATGGGGATGAGATCTCTATCCCTGATCTGAAGCGTATCGAAGAGGCCGAAGAATTCCTCGTGTGTGCAGGGTTTCCCATTGTCCGGGTCAGGGTTCACCGGGATCTTGCCCGGATCGAGGTCCCCGGAGATGATATAGCGAGTCTCTTTGAGAACCGAGATAGTATCACGAAGAAGATGCGGGAATTGGGTTTTTTCTATTGCACAGTCGACCTGGAAGGATTCAGGAGCGGAAGCATGGACAGGGAGATTCTGCCCGGCGGGAGAACATCCGGTCGAAAAACCTGAATCCTGATGTTGCCCATGACGCGTCTAGGGCGGAAAGTCCCATCCTCGGTGTTTTCTGGACGAACTAGGGAGTCGCGCATCCGATGTATAGGCCTTGAACAACAAGGGCTTATCGCTCACAAGGCTTGGGAGGGACAAGGAAGCGGGTAAATCCCTTGACAGGACTTGGGTACTGGCCCATCTCCAGCCATTCGGACGGTGCATGTGGTAAGGTCAACGCAATTACGGTTGAATGAACCCATTGTGAGAAAATCCGGGGAAGTTCTCGAAAATCCCTGGGCATCCCGCTGAGTAACTATTTCATGCCCCGGTTCACCATATCTTTCTTCTGTGTCAGGATCCTGCACCTCAATGGAGGTTCCACGAATCACCTGCAGCCTGTTCGGGGCAATCAAGGCTGCGGCGACCATGAAGAACACCACGATCCTCGTCCACGGACCCCGGGGGTGTGTCTACCATATCAACTATATCCTCGGACTTCGTGGAAACCGCCATATCCCGGTCTACTGCACGGGGATGGACGAACACGATGTGGTCTTCGGCGCCGAGGGACGGTTGCGGCAGGCAATATTGGATCTCGACGAAGAGAAGCAGCCTGAAATCCTTGTGGTGCTTTCATGCTGCGCATCCGGGATCATCGGCGAGGATGTGGAGAATGCCTGCAGAACGGTGGATACCCGGGCAAGAGTTATCAGCATCGATGCAGGGGGCTTTGAAGGGATCTTCACTGACGGGTATGCAAAAACCCTGAAGACGATCGTTGCGGATCTTGCAGAACCGGTGCACGAACGCCTTCCGGGGACGGTCAATATTATCGGGATGCTCAGGGCAGGACCTGATCTCAGGGAGATCCGGAGGCTCCTCTCCCTCCTCGGTCTCACCGTGGGGGTCGTGGTCCCTGCCGGTGCCTCACTCGACAGGTTGAGATATATCGGGAAGGCCTGCCTGAACATCGTGGTATGCGAAACATCGGGACTCGAGGCGGCGGAATACCTCCGCCAGACGTTTGGAACCCCATATATCAGAACCGTGTTTCCTGTGGGTGCCGCACTGAGCCGGGAATTCCTGCACGGTGTCGCCTCCGAACTCGGGATATCATCGATTCCCCCGATCCCGGATTGCGAAGGAGATATGGCCATGCTGCCGGATCCGCCCCGGATCGCACTCTTTTCAGGACCGACACGCGCAATCGCACTCGGCCGGTTCCTCTCCTCACGAGGTATTGTGCCAGCACTGATCTTTCTTGACTTCGAGACACCGCTCATCGAAGAGATACGGGCTGTCGCCGGGACCGGTTGTGCTGTGATGGTTGGTCAGGGCTGGGATTCAATTGAAGACCTGATCAGGGCTCATAATATCAATCTTCTCATCGGGGGCCTGATGGAGCGCCCGATCGCTGCTGCACTCAACCTGCCCCTGATTGATGTCATGCACGGGAGCCAGAAGACTGCCGGCCCTGATGGAGGAGAGGCAATCCTCGAATTGATCAGGAAACATCAGACCACGTAAACAGTACACCGGTCAGGCATCAGGGAAAAGGGGGGAGGGCAGAACCTCCATGTGTGTCCGGGAGCGTCACGACATCCGTGGCACAGGCATGTTGATCCTGGCTACGCACTCATCTGCCTCCTTGTCCCTCCCCATCTTCCGGAGCGTGAGGGACTTGTGATACCAGACAAATGAGTTCACTGCGTTCAGGTCGAGCGCCTTGTTGAAGCACGCGAGAGACTCTGGAAGCCGGCCAAGTTCACGGAGTGCAATACCCTTGCTCGCGATCACCCTGATATTCCGCGGGCTCAATGACAGGGAACGATCGAAGCATTGCACTGCCTCAGCAAACCTCCCCATCTCGCTCAGACAGTACCCCTTGTCGTTGAGGGCATACTGGAAATCCGGATCTTCCGAGAGAGCGAGATCGTAACACTGCATGGCCTCCTCGCAGCGGTGAATCTTCCGCAGGGTATAGCCTTTCTTGTATAGCACCAGGAGGTTGCGGGGTTCTATCGTGAGGGCATCCCCGTATTTCGCAAGTGCTTCCTCGTGTCTCCCCATCTCGTAATAGATGTCGCCCATCGATTCCATGATGGCGGTATTGCGGGGATTGTGCAAAAGGGCTGTATTATATGCCTCTATTGCCTCATCGTACCGTCCCATGCCCTTTGCACGGAGGGCTCTTTCAAGGAGGTCAGACTCTTCCATGATGGTGAAGGTGTGATCCACACTATATAAGCCATTCCATTGAGGTTCCTGATCGAAACTACAGAAATCCGTGTTCCATCCCTCCATTCAGTGCCGGAAGTGGGGATTTTCTGGTTGAAAACGTGGGAAAAGTTTATAATCCCTCAATATGAATGGTGTCATATAAAGGTGGCATTTATAGGCAGTGCTCACGAAGAGCGAAGGGCTTGTTAAAAATATGCCCGGTAGTTCCGACTCTGCATCACTGTGAGTGCACACTCTTGAGATGATCGATCATGCACCACTCCAGTTCCGGCAGGGCGGGGATTCTCCTCGTTTCAGCCCTGCTCCTCATCACCGCGGTGCTGCTCCCCGTGACCGCAGAAGGTCTTCAGTCAGATTTTACTGCAACCCCTCTGACCGGACAGGTGCCGCTCACTGTAACGTTTACCAACCAGTCGACAACCCCTGTCACCTACCTCTGGTATTTTGGTGACGGATCCTCGACAAACCTGGCAGATCCCGTTCACCAGTATCTCGTTGCAGGCAATTACACCGTGAGCCTCACGGTGACCAATGCAACCACGAGCGATACGACGGAGAAGGAAGATTACATCCATGTGTATCCGCCACCTCCTGTCGCAGATTTCAGCGCAACTCCAACGACAGGACCTGCCGCACTCCCGGTCCAGTTCACCGATCTCTCCACTAATAATCCCACAGAATGGGCATGGGATTTTGGCGACGGGACCGCGAATGGAACCATCAAGAATCCCAGCCACACCTACGCGAACCCTGGCATCTACAATGTCACGCTGACCGCAACGAGTCCGTTTGGTTTCGGCACTGAAGGAAAGGTACAGTATATCAATGTCACCGAACCGGTTCCACCAGTCGCGGCATTCACGGGGACTCCGACTACAGGGCCTGCACCGCTCTCAGTGGCGTTCACCGATCAGTCTACCGGGACCATCAATTCATACCTGTGGAGTTTCGGGGATGGTGCGACATCAACCGAGAAGGATCCCACCCATGACTATTCCTCGCCGGGCATCTATACCGTGATCCTGACCGTCAACAACACGTTCGGCCAGGAAAATACCATCACCCGGCACGATTACATCATCGCGACCAATCAGCCCCCTGTCGCATCATTTACTGCAAATAAAACGATGGGCAGCCCTCCCCTCTCAGTCCAGTTCACCGATACCTCATCAGGGGAGGATATCGCCAGCTGGGCATGGAATTTTGGTGATGGAGTCACATCAACCGAGCCGAATCCTGTGTATACATACCCGTATCCAGGGCTGTATTCCGTGACTCTTACGGTCGGAAATGATGGAGGCACAAATTCCACTACAAAGACCGACTACATTCGGGTTTTCCAGAACGTACCCGTTGCAGATTTCATTGCTGAACCGACTTCCGGAACCAGCCCTCTTGTGGTGCAGTTCCATGACATTACACCCGGCACCCCGACGACATTTTTGTGGAACTTCGGCGATGGAGCGAAGTCACCGATGCAGAGCCCGTCACACACGTATGAGAACAGCGGGAACTATACCGTGAGCCTGACTGTCGGTACGTCTGGCGGAACGAATACAACAGTCAAGGAAGACTTCATCCAGGTCTCCCATGAATTCGATGTGCCGGTTGCCAATTTCACCACCGAGTACTTCTATTATGGCCGGTTCTATGCCTATGGCAGGTTCCAGGACACCTCCACCGGCAATCCGACTTCCTGGAACTGGACCTTTGGTGATGGGCATTATTCAGAATACCAGGACCCATGGTATGAATATGAAGGGGTAGGATCCTACGATGTTACCCTGACGGTGAGCAATGCTGCAGGATCTGATTCTATCACGAAAGAAGCCTTCATCGTCATCCCAACTCCGGCACCTGAGGCGGACTTCTATGTAGCCCCCAGGGACAGGTATGGCAGCTTCCCGCTGACAGTACTGTTCCAGGACCAATCAGAGGGATCGATTGACTGGGACACCCCGCCCGCCACGTATGAATGGGACTTCGGGGACGGAAGCCCCAATTCTACCGAGAGGGGCTCCGTCTACCATAACTACATGGCCGCCGGTACCTACACTGTCACCCTGACAGTGACAGACATTGGCGGGAGCGATACACTGACACGTGAGAACTATATCGGGCAGGCTCCACCACCACAGCCGATTGCAGATTTCACCGCGACCCCGAAGAGCGGGTACGCTCCGCTTACCGTTGATTTCATCGACCAGTCGACGGG
>Ga0302252_1000575_pt1 | contig 29914 bp, 32 predicted proteins | sample AAG_RA_Leu_MG_FD_193511 | JGI IMG/M metagenome (GOLD analysis project Ga0302252, IMG submission 193511) | Enriched activated sludge microbial communities from anaerobic digester in WTTP, New Holstein, Wisconsin, United States - AAG_RA_Leu | ecosystem: Engineered > Bioreactor > Anaerobic >... | reverse complement strand
GCCCGCAGATGCTGTAATTGTGGCCACATGCAAAGATAATGGCGTAACAAAGATAGCAACTTTTGATTCAGATTTCATGAGGGTAGATTTTCTTGAAGTAATAGGGGCGTAAGCGGATGCAAGAACCGAACGGCATTCGTGCTTGCTGCCGCATCTGCCGGGGTGACCGCGCGCGGTTAAACGCGCGGGAGGGCTCGGGCGCCCTCAGCGCCGGGCGGGCTGGGAAAATGGCAGCCCGGTGGCATGAGCTTGTTGGAGCGCAGGAGTGGGCCCGAATCGCCCGGACGGGCCGGGGTGGGGCGAGCAGCCTCGCCGTCGGGCGGGAGAGGGAGCGATAGACGATATCCCAAGATAGCCAGAGGCTGAGGGATGATTGGGCCAGAAAAAGAACGGCATCCGTGCCTGCTGCCGCATCTGCTGGGTAACCGCGCGCGGTTAAACGCGCGGGTGGGGCCGGGCGCCCTCAGCGCCGGGCGGGCTGGGAAAATGGCAGCCCGGCGGCATGAGCTTGGAGGGATGCAGAAAAAGGGGCCCGGAACTCGGGGGGGAATGCTTCCGGGGCGGAGAAGATGCAGCTCGATAGGCAGGTTGGACAGGATCTGGCTGGCGCGCTTTTCTGGGAGAAGGCAGAAGAGGAGAAAAGAGGCCAATGACGGCAATGGATAGCGAAGGGTTTATCAATTGCCTGGAGCATGCCAGAAAATATTAAGTAATTCAGAATTCCGCAAGCAGGCCACTATCTGAATTGATGCGATGATAAGAGGATATGGCCATGTAGCGGAGCTTGTGCTCTATTAATTCCTGAGGATTCGTGGCCAATGCTGGCACAGGTGAAATTTAGCACTTCTGGCCATGCTTATGCCCAGGCGCTGAACAACAAGATGCATGTGCTGGTGGCTTTGGGTAAGCAGAAGGAGGCCATGCAGAAATTTAAGAAGATCTGAGCAGGTGGAGAGAGGCTCAGTCCTTTTATTTGTTCAGGGATGTTCTTTTCGAACATCATGGTCCCTGATTAGCAGCTATGGAAAGCTTTTTAAATTCGTATTAAAATTGGATGCAAGAATATATTAGGGATCTGAAATATTGTCAAGAGATATCAGCATTTCAAAGGATTTCGCAGATCAACTTCCGAGGAATCTCCTTTCAAATATTATTTATTTTTTAGCCAATGTCATCATCGGCATTCTCTTGGTCCCATATTTTGTGTCTAAACTAGGGATTGCAGCTTACGGGCTTATCCCGCTTGCAGCTTCTATCACGGGATATGTGGCCATAGTTGTCCAGTCGCTGAACACCTCTGTTTCCAGGTTCCTCACGGTTGATCTCCAGAGGAAAGATTATCCGGCAGCGAACCAGACCTTTAACACAGCTCTCTTTGGTCTCACTGCAGTCATCCTCTTGATGGTTCCTATCGTTCTTGTAGTCGCCTGGTTTGTTCCTTCCATTTTCCATGTCCCAGATGGGCAAGAGAGTGAGGCAGTCATTCTTTTCCTCGGAGTCTGTGCTGCCTTCCTTATTCGTTCCTGGACGGGGAATTTCACAGTCCAGCTATTCGCCTATAACCGCCTTGACCTCCAGAACCTTGTCAACCTCGTTAACCTCCTTTTCCAGACCGGACTGATTATTCTTCTCTTCACGCTCTTCGGTCCTGATCTTTCTCTCGTCGGTATCGCATATCTGGCGGGATCAGTTGTGGCATCAGGATTTTCGATAATCCTCGCCCGACGGATCTGTCCCTATCTTATTGTCTCTATTCACTCCTTTGACCGCAATAAGGTAAGGGAGCTTTGCGAGATGGGGTGGTGGGCTATAATCAACCAGGTAGGCACCCTACTTTTCCTATCGATCGATCTTGTTGTAGTCAATCTCCTCTTCGGAGCAACGTCTGCAGGAGAGTATGCAATCGCGCTTCAGTGGGTAATTCTCCTTCGGGCGGTTGCTGGCGTGATTTCTGGAGTCTTGACTCCAATGATCATTACATATTATGCTCATGGACAGACCGAGACGCTAATCCAGATCATGAAAAGCGCTGTTAAATTGATGGGACTTGCAATGGCCCTCCCGATCGGCATTGTATGCGGATTGAGTTCCCAGCTTCTTACCATTTGGGTCGGGGCAGATTTCAAATACCTTGCACCCCTCATGGTTCTACTGACAATGCACCTTTCAGTGAACCTCGCAGTATTGCCTCTCTTTTCCATCAATGTGGCCTATAATCAAGTACGTGTACCGGGTATTGTGACGCTCTTGATGGGAGGATGGAATTTAGCGCTCGCGGTAGTCTTATCGCTTTTGACAGGCTGGGGGTACTATAGTGTTGCGGTTGCGGGGGGAATCGTCCTCACGCTGAAGAACGCCTTTTTCACTCCATGGTATGCGACGAAAGTGCTTGGGATTGACGTCCACACTTTTACCAGGTCGATCCTCCCGGGAATCGCAGCGACTATTATGGTAAGCATATCTGTAGCAATTCTGAGCGCAGCTCTACCGCTTGCCTCTCTGATGACGCTCGTTGTGGTTGGGGTGTCCGTCTCTCTAGTATATCTTGCGGTAGTATGGGCAATTGGCCTCAGCAGGTTTGAGCGCAAGATATTTAGCAGATATCTTCCAGTGAAAAACTTGTGTTAGCATCTTCCGCTAAGTTGGTTCCATATCTAAAAATCGCTACAAAATCGATGTATAAAACAACAAAAATATTATTTGATAAGAATTTAATTTTGGTTATGGGATATGACAGCGAAAATTGGGGAGATGCTTTAAATCCTATCTTAATTCAAAAAATCTCTGGAAGAACACCGCTTGTAGTAACAAAATATACATATAATATTAGAAATGATTTGGTTTATTCAGCAATAGGAAGCGTCTTGGAGAGACCAAATGCGATCAACTGTGGACATAAAAATCTGGTTGTATGGGGTACAGGGTTTATTTCCAGTCAAGGTAAGTTGAAAGTTAAACCGAAGAAAATCTGTGCTGTAAGAGGTCCTTTGACAAGAGAATTGCTATTAAAGCAAGGATATAATTGCCCTGAGATCTATGGCGATCCGGCACTTTTATATCCCAGATTTTACCATCCGGAAGTGCAAAAGAAGTATAAGTTAGGTATAATACCACATTATGTTGACAAAAATGATGTTCTCTTGAGAAATTTTCAAAATTATCGAGACATATTAATAATTGATATACAGAGTGGTATTCGTAATGTCGTTGATCAAATATGCAGCTGCGAAAAAATTGCGTCGAGTTCGCTTCATGGTATTATTGCTGCAGATGCATATGGTATACAATCAGCTTGGATTAAATTCTCAGAAGGTGTAAAAGGAAATGGTTTTAAATTCCTTGATTACTTCAAATCGGTTGGTAGAACTGATAAAGAGGCGTTGGTTATTCGAGAAGATTCATCGATAGATGATATATTGGACGCATATTATCGATATAAGCTAGATTTAGACTTAAATGAATTGTGGAATGCATGTCCATTGTTTATTGCATAGATATCGCCCGAACCTCATCTATCTATCATAGGTTCGGTTAAATAACTTGAGATCTATGGGAGTTATGGAGGAAATATGCCATATATCTCAATGTTTTCGCTCTCATATATTTTTGCATCAACTGATAGATCATTTCTAAAACGAGAGAAATCACCTTCACCATATCGGCCGACCTCCTCGTATCCGGGAACCTTCTGGTACAAGAGTTCACTGAGCGTAAACAGGATGACATAGCACTGCTGGGCGTATTCCAAGTTTATCTCAGTAAAAGATCTATTGGTGGAATCATAGCCAAAATGATCGGGCACTATAATGTTTTTGTCAGATTCCCGGTTATCAAACAACGCATGAAACCTTCCGATCTGGATCAGAGGTGCAATAACGTTTTCGTTATTTCTTACCGCATAAAACCATTCCATACCCCTTACTTCATTATATGTTAACGCCGCATTTGTTCTGAAGATACTTGGTGAGTCGAATGTCCCAAAGAGACTCAGACTCCATATGACTGTCAGAAGGACAATAAGTAATATAGTCTTTCGGCTAAATAGTTTTGAATCTTCAAATATAAATAATAGAGAGAGCGTAAACAACGGCACCTGCGCATAGACAATAAAGTTTAAATTTGTCATGCGCTCGGCCTGATGAGAGATGATAGGATTTAAAAACACTATTACCTCAGCAAGCATGAACAAGATGTATAATATCAAAAAGAAATAAATCCTGTTTTTTAAGAAGAGAGATATCTTATCTCGCCTGATATACACCAAAACGAGCGCCATGCAGATTATGATCAGAGGAATAAAATACCTACCGTAGTAGACGAATAGCAGCTTCGTCATCTTGAGCAAATCAGTGTTGATGCTAGCCAATTTTTCTGTCGTTTCAAACAGCACAGGTTCGGTGATCTTTTCGACATAGGACCGATAACTTCTTCCGAAATTACCCAAAAGAGCTTCACAATATAAAAACCACGAAACGAATCCAGTAACTAAAACTAAAAGGAGGGAGGTAGCTCGCCTGTAATCAATCGGGATAAACTTGGCCAATAACTTCCAAAATGAAATTAAGAATATTATAAGAATTGTTGAAAAGAAAATTATAAAAGGGTGCATAAAAGGAATAAGAAGTGTCGGGATAAGGATTAAAATAGCGTTTGCAGATTCGTATCTCTTTATATGCTTGCTGAGGATGAATATATAAAGGGGCATGTAGGCGAAGTACAAGGCATGAGGGACGTTGAGAAAATTGTAGGGCCCAAGATAGAAAATAAACGATGAAAGAATAGCAATATTCATCAACCTTTCCTCTTTCAGGAAAAAACTGCAACATAGGCACAATCCGACGATGAATATAAAAGAGAAAATGAATGGCATTAAGAAGCCTGCACAATTTGCAGGAAGTTCCGGTATTATTGAGAGTACAGCACCGAGAACATGGCTTCCAGGATAGATATCCCAGCCACTAATGGCACCAGTATTGCTGATATAAGCATATTCACCGATATATGACATATCGTCGGCTCTTCCCATAGAGTGGTAGCCGAGCATGAATGGGATCAGCAGGATAGTAGCATGGTTTAGGGTCAATAACAGAATGCTAAATCTTTTTATGATGCCCTGATCTGAGAGCAACACAAAAGAACTGATTATATAACAAATTATAGAAGCACCATAAAAAAATGGCGTGATAACTGAGTATATATCTACAACGTAACCTTTAGGCTGGTGAAAATACAGAATATAGATATTATGGATGATTAAAAGAAATCCAATAGTGAGAAAAATCTTAGAATATTTTCCATCAGAGAGATGCATTAAATATTCATCTATTGTCATTCCTTCTATTCTCATGATCTAAACAACACCAAAAAATTCTTAGCCGCATTCTCCCATGTAAAAATCTCTTCAGCAGTGCTTTTTGCACTTCTTCCAAGACTCTCTGCGTATTCCCTATCTCGCAGGAGAAGATCAATTTTTTCAGCAATCTGTTCCGCCTCTGGTGCCGCAAGGAGCCCGTTCTCTCCATCGATGATTGCCTCAGGAATTCCGCCCACCCGCGTAGCTACAACGGTTTTTCCCATCGCCATAGCCTCAAGAATAGCCAGCGATAACCCTCCTTCGCCAAGGGTAATATGCGTATACAGGTCACATATCTTGAGTGGAACAAATGGGTTCGCCACATCTCCAGTAAAGATCACCTGATTCTCTATGCCGATCTCACATGCGTAAGTCTTCAGCTCTTCTGAGTACTTTCCTTCCCGCGTCACGATAAGTGCAACATTTGGATAGGTTTCCATCAGAATCCGAACAGCGCGCATCAGTAGTTTCAGCCCCTCAGCCTTTAAAGAGTGGGCGGTCATGGCCTGAGCAAGAAGAACAACTGCGCTCTCGTCAATGCCATAATGCTGCAAGAACTGCTCGACTTCTTTTTCTGTGACCTCACCGACCCTTGCTCCTGCATAAGTAATCGCGGTCTTCTGAAACGAGAGGCCTTCGACTTCGATAACCCTCTCATGCAGCTTCCTCGATACAAAGGTCACGCAGTCGCAGGCGTTCAGGAGGCTCTGAAAAAAGATCTTTCCATGCAATGGTAATCCTCTAACGGGCTCAGTATGAAAGGTATGGACCAGCGTGCAACCGTGGAGCTTCTTGTAGAGCACGCCTGGGAGCAAGCAATACCAGGCTCCTTGAGAGTAGATCACCTCGGGATGGATCTTTAGAAGCTGTCTGAAGCAAGCGAAAGAGAACGCAGCCTTGTTCTTATCGCAGCAGAAGTTTTCACGGTCATCGCCCTGCCTAAAGAGCACGCTCACATCTGCTCCTTTGTTCTGCAGGGCATCAACGAGGTTCACCATGTAGGTCTTGACCCCACCGCCATCGCTGTTCTTCCAGTAGTTTGTGATAAGTGCAGTTCTAATCCCTGTGCTCATTTTAATACCTGCTCGTACACATCCATTATCTCCTTCGCGATATTCTCCCATGTGAACTGCTGCGCGTACCGGAGGATCGCTTCTCGATCCCACTCCTGGTCCAGCGCCGCAAGGATCTTCTCTGCCAGATCCTCAGGGTCGCCGGGCTGGACTAGTAGACCGTAGTCCTCAGAGGTGATGACCTCCGGCACACCACCGACCCGCGTCCCCACAAATGGTTTCCCGCAGCCAAGGCCCTCGAACATAACCGTCGGATTGCCTTCGTTTAGGCTCGTCAGGACGAAGACGTTGCAAGCATTCATCCAGATAGGAATCTCGTCGTGCGGCTTCCCGCCCGCGAGCAGGACATAGTCCTCCAGACCTAGCATTCGGATCTGGCGCTTAATGGCGGTCAAGAGCTTCCCGGCACCGACGATGACACAAAGGATATCTTTTCTCTCTTTGATAATCTTTTGGATGGCTTCAACAAGATACTTCTGGCCTTTGATAGGCTCGAGATTTCCCACCGTGAGGATAATCTTCCTGTCCTCAGGGAGATTTAATACCTTTTTGCAGTCTGAAGCCCTACGAGGGTAGAATAGATCGCTTCTGAAGCCGTTTGGTATGACTGTGACAGGTGTGGAGACGTCCAGTTTCTTGATGCATGCAAGATTGCTTTGGCTGACGGTTATGACGCGATCTGCAATGTTAAGCACATATTCGATCTTCTCCTTCCACTCGTCATCTTTGAAGGGGAGGGAATAAATATCATAGCCATGCCCGGTAACCACGAAAGGAATACCATAGCTTTCTTTGAGACGGGCGCCAGCGTAGCCAGCTGACCACGCAAAGTGGGCATGGATAAGATTGAATTCGACCTTGTGCTTTTGTATCTCGGATATAACACTAGAATAGTGCCTCTTGCCAAGTCTTTTATAGTCTCGGTCTGTAGGGAGATACCAGATAGGAGTTGCATGAACATGCATATTGCCTGGAATACTAGATTTGTCTATTTTATATGTGGAGGAAAAACGTTCAAGCTGCATAATCGGAAGATATTTACAAATCTCTGCAAATGGATTTAGCCTTACAAAGATGTTTACTGATAAAAAAAGCTTTGAAATCGCATCAGTTGAGTCTTTTTGGAAATTATTATAAGAATGGCAGATCACAGCCAAATTGACATTATCTGTCTTGCTCTTCAAGGACATGGTATCATAATACTCCCCATGAAAATTTTCCTAATCCCATGTACACAACCTCCTCTTTGCTCGCGAACAGATTTTTCCCGTCCACGATCACCGGCGAAGCCTTGAGCCCCTTCACAGTCTCCATAGAGATCCCCCTGAACGCATCGTGGTCCACCAGGAAGATAGCGCATTCCGCCCCAAAGAGCGCCTCCTCGAGGCTCCCAACCGAGGCGAACACCCCGGCCTTCGTCGCAATCGATGGAACGAATGGATCGTACGCCTGCACATCAGCCCCGAGGTTTGCAAGCTCCTCGATGATCTTGATAGCGGGCGACACCACAAAGGATCATTTATCCCATCGACGGGGTAGAGGAGACGAGTAGTCTGCAGGGGGAATCACCGGACACAGCGCTCATGATGCATCATTCGGCACCGAAGCACAGGAATACTGCGACTCTGGGTGCTTTTTTATCTCCGCAAAACTCCAGGGATAGTTCTCGATGAACCAGATAAGAAAAGCTGTTACGTCAATCTTATCATCCAGCAATCGCTCCCTCTTGATCCGCCACTTTTCCTTACTCGCAGGATCCTGCAGGATCTCAACCGCTCTGCGCAGAGTCGCACTACTACCTGTGAAACTATAGAGAAGATCATAGGTCTCCTCAAGTTCGATGAAGTTACCCATCGTGCCCACAAGGGACGAGACATAAATTGAAGGGGTTCCCAGAATAGCTGCTTCTGTTGCCACCGTTGCCCCTTCACCCACATATAGCGTCGCGTAGTACAGCAGGTCATGCAGCTTCTCTGGAGATACCCTGATATGGTAATGCTGCAGCTCCGGAGGCAGCGCCCCTTCCGATGTAATCAGGACACGGCCGTACTTCTCTAGTGCCTTCACAAGTCCAACCTTGTCGCGGATACCATGCTGGCCGACATCGTGGCTCGCCTGCCAGGATACGAAACGAACGATGATGAAGGGGTCATTCTCTTTGAGGCCGATCTGGGCGAGGACGGCGGGGTTTGGGGTGAAGCGGTTTGGGTGAAGCGATGCAAGTTCCATGTAACCATTGAACCGGACCTGCTTCTTGCCGAGATCCCGAGTGAAGCACGAAGGCGTACATACAGCAGCTACAAAAGGCAGGTACAAGCGAATCTGCTCGGAGCTATGTTCTGTGTCTTCAAAGTTGATGCAAGGTCTTTTTAATAGAAATGAAATGTGAGCAGCTCGGATAGATCCAGCCCCAACAAAGATATCTGGTTTAAAAGTTTTCATCAACCGATATAATCGGATATCCATGATTGGGATATTTGCCAGTTTACTAATTAAGGAGGTGCCATAAGTGCCCATGTTCTCAAATTCGAGGTTATAATCCTCAAGCAATTTGAATGAGATATCTTTCTCACTCGCAATTATCAGAACTTCATGACCTTTTTTCCCCATTTCCCATATAAAGTTCTTGAAATAATGGACATGCGCAGGATGATTGATATCGACAACAATTCTCATTAGTGTTCACCACGTCCTAACTTGGCATCATTATTCATGGACTTATGCTCGTGAGATGTCCTAGTTGAAAGGTACCCTCAAATTGTTCAAAGAACTTGACAATACGATTGTTTGAATCTCTCTTAAATGGCAGCCAGTTGTATCTATTTTGCTTTAGAATTTCAAACTTTTATTCTTCCAGGTGCCTTGTAATCTCTTCAAAGGAATATTTGTAGAATGTCCTATATGAGCTTAAAAATGATGAACGGATCTCTTGTAGCTAAGACGGTTCCCCACGCTAAATATCAACAATCCATTGTTTCTAAGAAAACTCTTATATTCCTTTAATATTTTAATTATGTTAAGATAATCAATTGTTTTGATTGAGATTACACAATCAAAAGAGGCATCCTTAAATGGCAAAGAGTTGGCGTCTCCTTGGACGACCATGATTTCCTTCGACAAGTCAGTTTTTCAGAGGGATGATATCGATGTCTGTAGCTACAACATTTGGACAATATCGAGATATCTGATTGCTGAACCGCCAACTTCCACAAGCAATAAGTAAAATTATTCATTGATATGTCTTTGCTACTCAAAACGCTGGTGATGAATTGCAACTCCTTCCTGGTGAGATGCTTGACCATCTCTGTTGCATTAGCAACATCCCAGTAGTAATCCTCTGCCATACACGATCGCTCGAAGATTCCAATATTTAACCTCATAAATCGGTATCGATGATGGGTCTATCTGCCCGCTTACGTCTTCTCTGTTGCTTCACAGCAAGCTTTTATCATATGCATGATCATCCCTTCGATGCACATACAGCCTCTTGGGACATTAAATGTACATTTCTGGGACGTCATATGTGATTGGGTTGCCCATTGATAGCGATTTCCAGCATATGAAACCAAAATTGATGCATTCTATTTCCTGGCAGGACATTATAGAAATAACCTCCGATATACTTTGAATCCAATTTCTGCTACTTTGATTTTTTCTTTTGAATATGGGCGGACATATCTGCCATAATTTACTAGTTTGCCGCCAAATCGTCTTTTAAACTCTCGTGGACCATATGGTTTATCCGGCGCTCCAGCTCCACCAAAATCAAAATCCGAGTAGTTATTCTCTATACCCCATTTAAGAATGTGCCATACAAGGTACTCGTTTGGGTAATATGAGAGGGCACCAGCGGCTGCCCCAGCATACCAATCATAGATTCTGTCTTTGTACAGGAGAACGGCTCTTGCACCGATATAGTTATTTTCATGACGTGCCAGGAAAAATTTTGCCAATCCCTTTGGGATAAGTTGCTGAAATGCCGACTCAAACAAAGATATGTCTGCAAGGGGAACCTTTACATTGTTGTACGTCTCAATTAGCAACTTATGAAATACTGAAATTCTATCACGACTTACGATCTCCTCAACAACTACTCCAGCTTTTTCTGCCCGATTGATGTTTTTCCGTCTTGACTTGTGGATCTGGCCCCAGAGTCCATCTTCAGATTGATTGAGATTGATTATGAAGTTTAGATGATCAATATAGGAATAATTATTGATATGATTTAATGTATCTTGCGCATCGTATATATTCCTAATTTCGGTATACAAGGAAGATCTGCTCGCTTGATAATCATACTTGCTTACCAATTCCCTAACAACATCTTTTTTTGAAGGAGAAGTTACGAGAGGACCTCCCTGTACAATTGATCGTGCGGAGAAATTCCCAAGAAAGCCACCCATCTCACGAATTATGACGCCACACATTACCCCATCAATTTCATGAGACTTGGGATCGGTTACAGCGATGTTTATCGGAAAGTAGTTCTTTGTTTCAGCATATACCTTGTATAACGCCTGTGTCTGGAATATATTTCCTGCAGGATGAGAAAATACAAAATCATCCCATTCAGTATCAGTGATATTGCAGGTGAAATTCTTGCCGCTCATTATTGCACCATCTTCAGGATATTTTTCCCGAGATTGATCATAACATCCTTGGAAGAATTTATGATCCACTCCCCATCACTCGCCGCCCACCGCTCCGGATGCACCGTCATGTACAGCTCATCAGCGCCTGCAGAGCCGATCCATCTTATAAGATCATCAGTTGTCTCCACCGGGGCCGGGTCTACATCAGGCATCGAATCACGGAGCGAGTGCCTTCCAGCCCAGTTCCGTCCGGTGTCTGTGAGATAGCGCAAGCCATTTCCCGCCATCGAGAGGTAGGCCTCCCCTGCTATCTCGAACTCTCGAAAATCATACACCTTCCAAAGGTCTCGGTTATCATATCGAGAGAGGGGGCTGCCGTGCATGCAAATAGTTTTGATCTCAGCTATAGCTCTAAATTGAGTTAGTTCTTCCTGGAAAAGCCTAACAGCCAATCTATGATCCCCTCTTGCTTTGGCGAGAGTCTCATAATGATAGCCTATTTCATGACCCATACTAGCTATATTGAGAATGAGGTCAGGATTGAAGGTATAGGGATACCTGAAATAGTAAGTGGATCTGATTCCAGCGCATTCCTCAAGTTCTGCCATTCTTAAAGCATTTATTATCTTCCTATCTACGTCATGTCTGAGGATACATATCTTTTCATCAGATGGTCGCTCTGAAAGATAGGTGCATACCGTCATTGGCTTATATCCGGTATCTAAAATGCTCTGGCATAGCTGCCCATATTTTTTAAGCGTGAAATCAACCATACGTTTTAATTCACCCCTTCTCTCTTGAATTTGTGTCCTTTGCATCTTAATGGCGGTAGATCTCTTTCTTCAATGATTAAAATATTAACTTTAAAAGTTTATTTCTAGTTCTGATGAACTTTTATCCGCCTGCATATCAAAGAACATGGCAAAAAACAAGAACTGCATGCCAATGATAAATATCAAAAGGGATAAAACACCTCTTACAAACAGCGATTGATTAAGAATGAATTTAAAATACAGTGAATATAAAGCTCCAAATATGCCAATCGGCGTCAATATTATCCCAAACAAGTAGAATAGCACCAGAGGATGGAAGCTAAACCAGACATACTTTGTTTTCAAACGCCATAGAAAATTCTTTAATAACAACCAGGATAATTTAAAAATGTATTTTCCATATCTTATTTTAGATTTCTCCAATCCGTATCTGGCTGGCATTACCACATCTTTGATCTTAAATCCGAATACATTCAATTTTACCAGCAAATCATTGCAGTAGCCATACCAGGGGTATATTGTATCCGGATCTATCCTCTCTAGAGCATTCCGAGATATAGCAGTATAGCCATTCTGGGGATCCATCAATTGCCAGTAGCCCGATGCCATTTTAGTGAGGAATGTGAGAATGACATTTCCAAAGGACCTCCAGGGACTCATTCCCTTTCTATATCCGGAATTCAATAGCCTGTTGCCCTTGGTATAATCTACTTTGCCCTCAACGATAGGATCGAGCAGGTCTGGCAGATGCTTGGGGTCCATCTGGTTATCTCCTGCCATAACCGCAGCAATATCGATCCCATCCTTAATGACCTTTTTATATCCTGATATAATCGCTGCTCCAACGCCCTTATTCACTTCATGGCGGATGCAACTGATTCTGCGATCATCCTTCTCAAATTGCTTTATGATCTCAGCCGTCTTATCCTTGGAGCAGTCGTCTATCACGTATATTCTGTCAACATAATCCGGAAGTGACCTGAGCGTTTCCCCGATCAGCAGCTCTTCATTAAAGGCTGGGATGACAACTCCGATGGTCCTATTTTTATAGCACAAGCCTCTTCCCTCCCAAATCTCAAATTAAAACAATCAAAGACTATGTCCGCATCCTCGGGCTTCATGGCTTTGAGCCCCAGCGACTCAATCTCGTCATCTGTTAGCAGCTCATCGCAGACGAATACGCTTAATCCCTTCTCCTTCAGCATCCTGGCCAGGGCCAGGTTTCTGCTGTGATAGAGTCCCTTGACCCCTTCCCGATAGGTCATGCCTCTTAGACAAATTTTAACATCCCTGAGGGGCTTGCCAATCTTCAGGCAATTCAGAATTATCTTCTCCGCCCAATAGAGAATCATTTCATCATTCAGCTCTCTAGCTGTCCGCAAAAGCCTGACCTCATTAAACCTCTCCCGCCTCTCCATCTCATTTACCAAAAACCAGGGATATACGGGAATGCAATGCCCGCCCACACCCGTGGACGGCAGATGAATGCTACAGTACTGATGATTGGCCATCTCCCGCGCCTCATAAAAATCGATCCCCAACTCCTCAGCGATTTTGTAAAGCTCATTGGCCAGGGCGACATTCACATCTCTGTAACAGCCCTCAATCACCTTGACGAACTCGGCCACCCGGGCCGAAGACACCGGCTGAATGTGGGGAATGAACTTGCTGTAAAGCTGAAGGGCTCTCCTGCCGCTCTCCTCATCTGCCCCTCCCGTAATTTTGGGAAACTCCCTCAGCCGGGAGATGGACAGGCCGGTCATAATCCTCTCCGGCGAGTGAGCCAGATAGAACTGCCCGAGCTTGAGATCGCTCTCCTCCTCCAGCCAGCTTCTTATTCTGCCATCAGTATTTCCCGGCGGAACCGTAGTCTCCAGAACCACCAGATCGTCGGGCTTCAGGATCTTGCCCAGATTGCGAAAAGCGCCCTCCAAAATGCTGTAGTCCGGATTGCAGTTCTCATCTATGAACAGCGGCACTATTACTATGAAGTCCTTGACCTCTTTGGCATCCTCGTATCTCGGTGTAGCCAGGAGACGTTTTCCGCCGTGTCTGCAGACAAGCTCATCCAGGCCCGCCTCTTCCGGGATAGGATTTATGCCCTGATTTATAGCCTCGCACTTGTTTTGATCTACATCTATACCGATGACATCAATGCCGCTTTCAGCAATAACCGAGGCTAAAGGCAGTCCCGCTTTGCCAAGACCAATAACAGCAACCTTCACGCTAAATGGCTCCGTAATTAAGAATATAATCGCATTCAGAATATGTAATCGAAAATTGAAAACTCTAGCCTTGAATGGCTGAATTGCAGATCTGGGATTTGCCATCTTGGAGAATTGATCCGCCTGAATAGATTGAAAGACCGTTGTTCTCGGAAATTTTCAAGTTCAGGACTGCCTGCTTTGGTGTGACCGGGAAGCTCTTTCCTCTCATCACGCAATCCAGGAAGGTCTTTAGCTCCTCCTTCAAGGGCTCAACTCTGTTGATCAGAACCTTCTCAATGATATTTTCCTGAGCATACCTATTATTGAACTCACCATATCGCTCCGGCTTGCTATGGATAAATAGCTCCTGAGCCATGAAGTCTCCATCTATGGTGAACTCATCTTCCTCCACGTGTATGGTTCTGATCTTCCTGCAGGCTATTCTGCTGGCAGAGAGGGATGCCAGGCAACCATTGAACCTGGCGATCTTCTTATGAACATCCTTGTCTCCCGCAGAGTACAAATCGTATTCTCTATAATTCTCGAAAAAGCAGTTCCAGATTAGATCAATATCATGGATCATGAGATCTACGACCACATTGGCATCTTTTATCCTATTGGAGCCTGGATTGTGCCTTGTGATATCAATCAGCTTGGGACTTGATATCAGATTCTTGATCTCTTTTACGATGGGATTGAATCTCTCAATATGCCCCACACCTATCACCAGGCGATCATCAATGATCTTCAGAAGCTCTTCTCCCTCTTTTGAGGTCATAGCAATTGGCTTTTCAATAAGACAATTGACGCCGTTCTCTATAGCTTCTTTAGCCAGCCTGAAGTGATATTTGGTTGGGGCGCATATGCTTACCGCTTTTACTTCATTTAGTAAAGACTGAATGGAATCGCAGACGATTACATCAAATCTCTCGGCTAGGACCTGAGCTGCTTTTTTATCCGCATCATAGATATAAATCGAATCGGCCTCTCTCATCTCCGAGTAAATGCGGAGATGATTCCTGCCCATAGTTCCTGTTCCAATTACTCCTACATCCATAATTTGGCACCTGATCACTTAATTATATAATATAAAATATTTAGGCATTGATTTCGATGAGCTTTTAGCATCTTAAAGCAAGTATCGACAAATATGCTGTAAGCCTGTCTTTCTGCAACAGGCGTCTTGCCGCGGTTGATATCGCTTTAGCATAATCCCCAGCAGCGGCATTCAGAGCCTAATCCCGGCCCTGGACCTTTTGGCTCCGAACCACCGCACCGTCTCTCTCAGCCCCTCTTCTATGCTCCACCGGGGAGAATATCCGATCGCCTGGGCCTTAGTTATATCCGCAAGAGAGTGCATGATATCTCCCGGCCTGGGAGGGCCATATCTCGCTGCAGCCTCAATGCCCGCATCCCTTGCTATCATTCGCAGCAGCCGGTTGAGGCTCACATTCTCGCCTCTGGCCACATTGAATATCCCCGTCTTTGAGCTGCTTTCCGCCAGGATGAGAGCCCGGACAACATCGGCAACATAGACGAAATCCCTGGTCTGCTCGCCGTCTCCAAAAATCGTAGGCTTCCGGCCATTCAATGCCGCAGCGATGAAGCGGGAGATGACTCCCGAATATTCCGAGCTAGGGTCCTGCTTTGGCCCGAATACATTAAAGAAGCGAAGGGAGGTGGCCTCTAGCCCATAGAGCTCCTCAAACACTTTCGAATACTGCTCCCCGGCCAGCTTGGCAACAGCATAAGGCGAACAGGGCTTGGGCATCATATCCTCCCTCTTGGGCAGCTGTGGATCATCGCCGTATACCGCCGAGGATGAGGCAAATACAACCCGCTTCACGCCAGCATCCCGGGCGGCTAGGAGCACATTGAGCGTTCCATAGATGTTTACCTGATTAGTCCGGATGGGATCCTCGACGCTCTTCTGCACCGAAGCCACAGCCGCCAGATGAAAGACACAGTCCACATCCTCAAAAGTCCTCTTGAGCAGCTCCAGATCGGTGATGCTTCCCTTCACCAGTTTGGCCTTGATCCCGGCCAAATTCCCCAGCTTGCCGGTGGAGAGATCATCCAACACTACGACCTCGTTTTCCTCCGCCAGAGCTTCGGCTAGGTTTGAACCTATGAACCCGGCCCCACCGGTTATGGCCAGCTTCTGAAACAAGTGTCTCGCCTTCAAGTGCTTTCGGGCAGCTTGAAGCAGGTGCAGTCAAATATGCCTTTAGCCGACTTGAAGGCCTTGGCATCGGATGGATTCATGCCCTCAAACCCTCCCGAGCAGCAGGGCAGCCACTGGTCAGCCTCAGCGTCCAGCTTGTAGCTGAGATCATGGGTCATATTCTTGGCTATCTGATAAGTTCCCAGATAGTCCTCATCCACCATTATATCGGCCTCATGCTGATCATCTTTGGCCAGAATAGCCCCTATATGGCCCTGTCCTGAGAAAGCAGCCACCACATCCAGATTGGCCCGGGCATGGTTCTCTTTCTTCCAACTGAACATATCTGTGCTGTTGGTCGACTTCCATAGCAGGCTGGCAGAGAGGTCCTTGCTTAGGATGGTGACACGATCAAAGGCTGCATTCATGGACACATTAGATCCATAGTTCTTGAGGCAGGTCCTCTCGCTTCCCAGGGACTGAAAGCCGCCGGACCTCAAGCTCCGTCCCATATTAAGGCTGGCAGGGGCATAAGAGAAGTCCACATCCTCGGAAAATGTGATGGTCCTCTCGCTGGTGGATTTGTACTCCTCCTTTGTGTCATCATATTTTGTCCCGTCTTCAATCTTCAGCAGAGATTCGTAGACATATTTGCCGCTGCCATGTCTCCTGTTGCTCAGGCTCAGATTCAAGGCCGAGGCATTGAGGTAGCAATTGCTGAGCCCGTTTCCCTCCACATCCTGCTCTAAATTGAATGTGAGGCCTTTAATGCTCGACTCTGTAATATAGCCATTATCAGCCAATACAAAGCTGACCAATAAGATTTGCACCCAAAGAACTGCCGCCAGTCTATATCCCATCAATCCAGCCCTCCTAAACTGCAATAAGCGCAGACATCCTTTAGACTAAATTTTCCGGAAAGGCGGCCGGAGAGATTATCCACAAGAATCCAATTGCCTGCGCAAGAAAATAAAAACAGCATAAGCTGCATAAGCCAGCGCCCCTTATCATCCCATCAATTCAGCAACTGGCTTTTGAAACACATGATCAAAGCCGCATGATGCCGGAATCTTCTTCCGGGCTATTTTGACGAAGCTTTTTAGTGCATGAAACTTAAATTAAACCTTTCGGTTGACCCAATGGCAATCTATTTATATGATGTTAGAAGGTTAATGCGCTGGATAAAATTCCAAGTAGGAGAGGAAACTTGCTATCATCAATGCTATCTACCATGAGCACAACCAGCGTCCTTAGCACTACCTCAGTGATTAGTATGTTTGCCACCATGGGCGTCTCAGAGGTCAGCGTCATCAGCGTAATTTGCTTGATAGCTCTTCTCAGCGCATCGGAGATATTATCCGCCTCATCCTTCTGGAACAAGCGCCTGGCCACCATGCTCAACCTGGCCATCATCCCCCTGGTCATGACCTTCTTCTTAATCGTGGGCTACAAGGTCTACGAGGTCATAGGAAACTGAGAACAAACATCTTTTATGTAGTTCAGCCGCCTTGGCCCATGTGGCTTTGCATATCTAATATGACAAACATCGGCATCTTTTCTATGCGTCCATCAGAAAGAGCATGCCCGATGCACCAGCCAAGTATCCCACTGCCCAGGGGTACCGATAGATGCATATCTCAGAAAATGTTCTACAACTCTGGCAGAGAGAATTCTTGTCTACAAGATGGCAATCTCTTTCAGGGGTAAAGGACAACAGCAGCCTTTCGTGCTCATGTAGAACCACGTGCTTCAGCCTGATCGTATGCGGTAGTGGCAGCTTCAGTGTTGCCCCGTTTTTCGAATAACTGCGCTTTTTGCCTCCACGCCAAACCAGCCTGTTAGGATCGAGGGCTATGGGCCTGATCATAGGTATTTAAGGCAGCATCGAAATCACCCTCTCTTGCGAACAATTGGGCTTTACACTTCCATGCCTCATCAGCTTGCAGAGGATCGATGGCCTTCTATCAAAAAGAAAGCCAAATCCCCGTCCAGTGAAAGATATTTAAGCAAGATAGGAATAGCATGAAAGGAGGGATAATAATTATGTCAAGAATCAGGAGTTGGGCTCCAGCAGTTGTAGTCATTCTGATGCTGGCTATCGCTTCTATGGCCACAGCAGAAAGCGATTCTGGGGCAAATCTGAGGCAACTGGCCAAGGACCTGCAAACGGGAATGGATACCTTGAAGACTAATCTGGCCTCTTTTGATACAGCAGGCTCAGCCCCAACTACCGGAACGGAGAATGTGGAGGGAGTGCCGCTGAAAGTCACCAGGTATAAGGACAAAGACGGAAACACCCTAAAGGTCTATACCGATGCCAGTGACATAGTAGTCCAGAAGAAATTGATCTCTTCAAACAACGGGCCCGTGCTCGCAATAGAATACAATCCCGACGGCAGCATCGCGAAAGAAACCATATTCGAGCCTATCGGCCTCAAGACGGAGACCATAGTCTATAATTCAGATGGCACCAAGACCATAACGGTGGTAGATGCTTCTCTTAAGGAAGACAATACCTTAACCTACAAAGTAGACTCCAATGGAGTTGAGATCCCGGGCTCGGCGACCATCACCACCTCTCCCGGTCTTCCGGAGGGATATGTCTACTGCCAGAACACCGGCCAGTACCAAGAGGCGTCTCCAGCCTGATGTCAAACCCTTTTTGCCCAAGCCAGCCAGGGGAGAGGATAGAATTTGTCTAAGATCATGATCGCGCTCTGGCTTATGATCCTCTCTATGGCGACAGCCTGCGGCCAGGGCTTACCCAACGATTTTGCCACTCTCACCGGAAATTATTCGGACCGGGGATTAGACATCAACGGCGACGGTAAGTTCGAGTACCTCAACATCGATGTGGGCGTCCACATAGAGTACGCAGGGGAATACAGCCTCAACGGCTACCTCTACGACCCGAACAACAGAAAAGTGGTCTGGTCTGCCGACCACATGAACCTCTCCTATGGAGATCACACCATGCAGCTGGCCTTTGATGGCAAAAGCATCGAAAAGCAGGGCCTGAGCGGCCCCTACCGCCTGGGCAACCTTTCCTTCACCTGGGGCTCGGCGACCATGGGCATCATCCCCTGCGCCAGGCTCGACAGCGCCTATACCACCGCCTTCTACAACTCCAGCGATTTTGTGGACCCGGTCAGCCCGAACAAAAGGCTCTCGGGATCGGGCAGCGGCGAGCTGCTCCTGACACTCACCATCGATACCACGGTGCCCTCGTTCTCCGGAAGGTACATGCACGACATAGTGGGCCTGAACATGCCACCCATATCCTCACCGGTGGAAATAAAGGGCTCCAAGACCGGCTATGACCTGAACCTCTCCGGCATCTTCATCCCCAAGAAACCCAACAACTTCAGCATCACCGCCCTCGGGGTCAAGAACCTGAACGTGGGCGTCCTGAAGCTCCAGGGCGACCTGGCTCGCACCTGGGTCAGTTCCCAGTTCCCGGCTGACCAGTCAGGAACCGCCTTAGCCGAGACCGACCTCATATCTCCCGGCGGGTCCTATCATGTCAAGATCTTCGGTGATTCTCTGCAGAATGATAGCCAGGTTGATTTGCAGATGAAAGCAGAAAAGATGCTCATCGTGAACGGGCCTTTCGATCTACTGATCAACACCACCGGCTTTCCGGAAGGCAATTATTCCCTCTCCGCGAAGGCCATAAACGGATCGTTCAGCCTGGATGAACTGCATTTGGGCGGCCCAGACAGCTGATCCGGGCCGGTTCCATCAAATCAAATCTTCCAGCGCGGATTTACAGTATCCAGATACTTGAACTCAGATAGGCTGAAATCGGCTCGATAGTAGTAATCATCTTCCACAACCCCAAAGTAGCTATCGACAGCCAGCCAGCTGTCATTCTGCTGCTCGTCCCTGACCACGACCCAAATGTGTGTGCGCCTTCGGTTAGATGGGACTGAAAATCTGAGCATGGTTATTTCATATTAATAAGGTCTCCAAAAAAAAAAGCTGCCGATAGCTCGACAGCTAGCTCTCTCAAGAGTCTATGATGGCTACGTTAAGCGTCCGGCCTCTATATATGTGCAATGGATCGAACTCCCAGTTGACTGCCAGTCCACCGGTGGCGTCAAAAGCCCGACTTCGGCCCTCCAAATAGAAGTAGTATGCTCCCTGGGCAGCTGTACCCGGCACTGTCACAGTCCATGTTAATACCTTATTGTTATCGTTTACTGCTGTGTGCCAGTAGCTATCGCTGCCGATTGTTGTGCTGCCGTTCTTGCAGCCAACAAGGCTGATTGATAGGTCACGCAAATGATCTGCAGCCACGTTGTAAGTGACCTCCAGATCTATGGCGGTAGTTGGCATCCTGAAGATGACTGGACAGTCGAGGCTCGGAAAACTATTCCAGGCTGGTGTTCCTGCTTGCTTCCAGCGCAGGCTCAGGAACTCGACAACAGAAGGCCGGCTATTGTCCACCACCACATCCACCTCCGGCAGTGCGGGCAAGATGGGATTGTGTCCTGCATCGTAGAGCTCCAGGCGCACCTTGTACTCTCCATTGGGGTAATTGGACGTTGGCCAATTGATCAGGGTATGATATGGATAGTAGTCGTTGGCAGGCGTCAATATGGAATAGAACCCATCTGAATCGGGGAACACCTGATGAAGTGTTCTGGTGCTGATTCTATATTCATGCCAGGACTCTTTGAATGCCTTAACCGAACCCATGTAGCTGTAAAATACCCTGTAGAATGCCGCCTGGGAATATCCTGGACAGCCTACCAGACGCAATGCGCCACAAAATGGTGTCTCAGCGTCTGGGCGTGCTGCTCCAATTGGCTTGGGCCTGTTGACGCGCACAGCATACCCATCTTTCAGGTATGCAGCATCAATAGCCATGTCATTTATGCCCACTATTCCGGTTGTGGTGCATGGTTGATATCCAGCTGCACCGCAAGGGACGCATATGGCATTTCCCCATGCCTCAATGACCACGTTCGTGGTGGGATCTTGGAGATTCCAGTTCACATCGAAGAATCCTTGATCGTAAATGGTCTCCAAATTGCCATCGCCATTTACGTCCTGTTCCACCTTGAACACAATATCTGGCACATCCAAAAACAGCCTCAGCTCAGGCACAATCTCAGCCCAGCAGGGCAGCAGACGCAGAATTGGCTTGGCTTTGCGCACTTGAGCAATCATTCTTTTATCAGGCAGCAGCTTCAGCAGTTTCTCGTCATCAGGCAAAGCCGGTGGCGATATAGGCATTGGAAAGGCAGCCTTCTCCATAACCGACTGTTTGTCTTTGGCTATGGGCTCAAACAGCTCTTTTGATACAGCCCTCCGCGCAATCTCGAATTCCGGCTCGGTGTAGAACTGGCTCATTGTGGGCAGTGCACTGGACTTGAGATAAGCGGAATCTGGTGGTGGAATGGGAATCACCGGTGTCTGAACTTCAGAGTCCGATTTAGGCCTGTATTTCATCTCAGGCAGATGCTCCAGCCCGGGGTATGCTCTCAGATCGGGCTTGACTCCCAGATCTATGGCATCGATAACTCTCGGCGGCTTGAGGAGATCCCATAAGCATCGGAAGCGAAGCCTCCATCGCAGGATGGCATCGATGTCAAAGAATGGGATGTCCACGCAGAACCGTCCGCACTCGTCAGTGGTTGTAGTGGCGATCTCTTCCCTGCGGATTAAGATTGGGAACAGCCAGCACCATGGCCAGCCTGGATAAGGATACCACCACATGAAATGCACATCCACATCCAAAATGTGAACAGTAGCCCCTGGCACCGGACAGTCTTTGCCAAAGATCGGATCATACTTAACTACCCTTCCGCATACCTTTCGCTTGAGCTTCCATATTGGGATGAGCTCATCAATGCCTTTTACCACAAAGTCTTCTTTTGCCACTATCCCCTCTCTCGCCTTGAAAAGATCCTTTTTAATGACCGCGCTGGGAGCCTTATCCGATTGGACCAGTCGACGTATCAGACTCATGGATTTAATTTCAGCAGGAACCACTGCGAACTTAACAGTCTCAGGCAGATCCTTGATGTCCCTTTTCAAATCCAGGTCTAACTCATCTTGGTCCACAGCCTTTTCATACAGGACTTTTATCTCTCCACCTTCTTCGCTGTATACTACAGCTTTCAATTTCTCTTTGGAGCTCTTTATTCCCTCAATCCTTGGTTTGATCCTAGCGTTGGATATTTTTTCAGTCATTTCATATCTCCTGATGTCTGCATATTTTTAAAAAATATTTGAAAGATAAAACCCAAATAATTAATCTATGGGCTAAATCCATTCCTTACTTCTATAGTTAATAGTAATACTATTAATAATTAACGACAAACTTTCTTTGGATTAGTCTGAGGAATATTTTCTGGAAGCTCTTCGGGTCCAACAATTCTGGCCCATATGCCGGGGTTTCTGCTGCTCCTGGGCCCTGGAGGACACTCTACAGGCCGCTGCATCTATTTCTGGAAAGTTATCTAGACCCTCTTCTGGATGCTGCTGCCTTTGGGCCACAGCCCGACTGGCCTGAACATGAATACACCAATCAGAAAGAGCAGCCCCGATGCGCCTGCGAGATATCCCACCGCCCAGGGGTAGACAGGTGCCACTAAAAAGAGCGAGAGATTGGTTATGCCGTGGGCCAGGGCTATCACCGGCAGGCTCCGGCTTAGCCAGAAGAGCAGCCCGAACACCAGCCCGGCAAAACAGACATAGAAGAGCTCCAGAGGTATACGGTAGCCGCTATGCATCAGTCCGAAGACTATGCTGGCGGCGACCAGCCCGGCTTTGCTTCCCATCTTCTCCTCCAGGATAGTCTGCAAGGCCGACCTGAATATGAACTCCTCCACAATCCCCACGAATATGATCATGGTCAGAGCGAGAATGATCACACTTTTCAGGTTCACATCGGGCAGGATCATTCCCGGCAGCAGCACATTGTACTCCCCCCATCCCAGGGTTAGGCCCACAGCCACAGCCAGGGGCAGGAAGAACCAGAAATTCTTGAATGTCATCCCTGCTTCCTGTCGACTAAGCATCTTCTCCTTCATGATCTGATAGATGGGCAGGAACATGGGGGCATAAACCAGAGGATAGGAATAGAGAGTGAGGCTGAAGAAGACGGGCATGGCGGCATTGAGGAGCCGGAACAGTGGCAAGAGCAGAAGGAAGGGAAAGATCCTGTCATCCTTGTAGATGGCAATCAGAGTTAGCATAATCACATTCAAAGCGTGGAGCATCATCGCCGGCCTCATCTTCCCGGCGAAGATGAGTATCTCGGCCAGGGCCACCAATAAGATGGGCAGAGCCACCAACAGCCGCTTATCGATGCCTTCAGGCTTCACAAGCGTTTTGCTATTAGTGCAAGGTAGATAACCTCTGTGCTCCATCGAGAATGTGAAGCCATATTAGCATCTTGATGCGCGGGCTACTATTGACTATAGCATCGCGTTTGGCTAACTGGCAGTTGGCTTGAAGAAAATCTGCCTCTTGATATTATGTGAGGACAAATCCCCGCGTCCCAAAGAAAGTTCTAAATACTTCTCGAAGTATCCCAAGCGCAATGAGTAGGATTCGCGCCTTGCTAATGCTCATGTGCATGCTTTCGGTTTCAGGATTAATGGAGATCAATCCAACTGAGGCTCAAGAGAGCAGACAGGCCACCTGGATCACCCTGGATGGCGTTAACTCCATAAGCATGCCCCATCTGATCATCGGCGCTAACGGGAGCTATTCCTATGATCAGGTCCCTGTACTCAGGGAAAACCAGTCCATCAATGGCAGTCTATTTGGCGCGAACCCTTCTGCGGTCGAGATCTGCATTGATCAACTCAGTGTCACCAAATTGCTGAATCCATCTCCCGCCACAGGTAGCCACGCAAACTGCTCCGGCCCATCATCTGCATTGAACCAAACTGAAAGAAATTTCACCCTACCCGGGATAAAGAGCGGCGTTTATACCTTATCCGCATTCGATATGAATGGCACCCTCCTGACTTCTCTTTACATGATGGTCAGCAAAGAAAACCTGTCTCTCCAGATTCCTGATACCATCCTGGCCGGCGAGCCCCTGAAAGTTAAAGCAAACATCTCGCTCGAAGATCAAAACCAGAGCCTGATCTTTGGCGCGATAATGATCTCAGCCGAGGATTACCAGAACATGAGCTTGACCCTGACCTCCAAAGATGCCGGGGGCTACAATTCCACATTGAGCCTGGGAGACAGATGGGAGCAGCTGCCAGAGTTCAGCCGCATCTCCCTGGACCTGGCCATGAACCTGTTATATCTCCTGCCTTCAAACAGCGCCGTAGGCATGCAAGAATCTCAGCAACCAGGGGTCGAGTTGTTCCTGATAACTGAAGAAACCTGGCCGAAGGGCGAATATATCATGACATATGCGGTCTACTCCCAGCAAGAAGGCCTCTTGGACCTGAAACAGCAGAAAATCATGGTGATTTGAGATGCGGCCGCAGCAAAGAATATTTACCGTCTTTATCCTCTCGCTCTTAACCATCTCCCCAACCGTCTCATTAGATGTCCAGCCTGCCAATCCCAACCCGGGCGATGAGATCACTATAACCGGCAGCGCATCCCCCAACGACGCAGTGTCGCTGCGCTCGAGCTTTGGCATGAACCTGCCTGTATCATCAGGCCAGTACGAATACGCGACCAGGGTGAGCGTCCCCCAGACGCCCAATCGCATCACAGTCACTGCCAAAAATGTAAAGGACTTCAATGCAGGGGTCAAGCTTGGCATCTGGATCACCAAGAGCTTTGAGCCCAGCAGCGGAACGGTGAGGCTCTCCCAGGCTGATGTGCCTGCCGGCTCATACAACCTGAAGATGTTCGGCGCCGCCCTGCCTGGTTCGACGTCGGTTCCGGTTTCTGTGGAGGCAGAAACAGAGGTTAAAGCCGATTCCAAGGGCAAATACATTCTGGATATGGATACTACAGGAATCCCGGCTGGCGAATACAGTATCGAGGCCGGAGGAGCGGTCAAGACCATTCAAATCGGCAAAGCATCATCTGCATCTGTCTCCAGCGGAAGCCTCACAGAAGAGAATGATGCCGAAACGATCCAGATCAATGCGCCGGCAAAGCCGGTGGAAATCACCCCAAATATCGTCCGCTGGTATGCCAATAAGACCGGCCTTGATATCAAGAACTCCAGCCAGCTCGGAGCAGCAGAAAAGGTTCTTTTGAAAAGGCTCGAGGACGGCAACTGGATGGTTATTGCCCAAGGCCAACCCCTGACCGAGGAGGCGGGCAACTGTACGCAGGAGTATTGCCTGGTGCGAGGAGCTGGTGCTTGTACCGCCTGCCGGGAGAAGGATATCATATTGAAAGGCAGCCCGCCCAGGGCTCCGAGCATAAAATCTTCCGAAAACCATACTCAAACCCAAGCCAACGGGGAAAAGACGGGCCTTTGGAGCACCATCGCCGGATGGCTTGGCATTGACATCGGGGGCATTCTCGCGGGGGCTGTGAGCAATAATTAAGCGAGAGTCGATCCCTTCAGACCTGCTGGCAGCGGCTCTGGCAGCTCTTGGCACATTGCTGTTCACACTCACCCCTCTAGGCGACCTATCAATAGTGCGCATACCCCTGGGGCTATTAATGGTCCTGTTCGTGCCAGGCTACTGCCTCATAGCCGCCCTCTTTCCCAAGAAGGACGACCTGGATGGCATAGAACGCCTGGCCTTGAGCTTCGGCCTGAGCATCGCCGTGGTGCCTCTGATAGGATTAGGCCTGAATTACACCCCCTGGGGCATCCGGCTGACCCCGGTGGTCATCTCTCTAGCCATCTTTACCCTGGCCATGGCGGCTGCAGCCCACTGGCGCCGCCTGAGCCTGGCAGAAGAGGATAGGTTCTCGGTAGAGTTTCGGGAGAATATAGCTTCAATAAAAACTGAACTTGAGGCTGGGGACAAGACCCGCCTGGACCGGGCCCTCACGGTGCTGCTGGTGCTATCCATAATCCTCTCCATAGCAGCCCTGGTCTATGTCATAGTCACTCCCAAACAGGGCGAGAAGTTCACGGAGTTCTACATCCTGGGCCCGGGGGGCAAGGCCTATGACTACCCCACCAATGTCACGGCCGGCAACCGGAGCATCGTCATAGTGGGCGTGGTCAACCACGAATATGCCCGCGTCAACTACAGCATGCAAATGAGCCTCAACAACTTCACCTTCCTGCAGCGAGATCTTGCGCTGGAGCATAACCAGACCTGGGAGCAGCCGGTGAGCTACACCATCCATAAGATAGGTGACAGCCAGAAGCTGCAATTACTCCTCTACAGAGAAAGCAACTTTACTGCGCCTTACCGGGACCTTCACCTCTGGGTAAACGTCACCCGGGCTAGATAGTTCTAAGTCATTTTCTTAAATGATCTCAAAAATGCCATAGAACTAGGACTCAGTCGAATACTAAGCAATTTTTTAAAAAGTTAATCCACTACAGCAGGCTTTTAGCAGGAAAGAAGTATATAGACCCCATTCGCTATCAGAAGTCTCATTTTCTGCACTAATCCAATTTCTCGCTCAACCGCAATCCTAATACTCATGCCAAGGATGATACACACAGGGAGAAGGATTATGAGGAAGAATTGGCCGCTTAAAGTCTTATTAGCCCTGATCTTTGCAGCATGCCTGTCTGGAGCCTACGGATATTCTCCAGAGTCTTCAACTGCATCTCCACTTCCCATTCAGGATTTTGATCCAGATCAGAGCTCTGTTTCGCAGTACTCCGATTACTACACTATTCCTGCATCTCCATACCAAGGGACGCATATATTAGAACCGGAAGAATTCGAGCTGGAGGGGGAAACGCCGACTACACTATATTATGGCAATCAGCAACAATCTGTCCCCTATTCTTCGTATCAGGCCTTGGCAGCCACCACAGGCAATTCTCTGTGGATACAGGGCTCAACTAGCTGGTCTCAGTATGCTGTTGTGCCACAAGGAGCCTTCCTCTCTCTTATTGCGATTACTCCCGGAGGAGGCCTCGGCTATCTCAATGAAATTTATCCTGACGGCCGGTCTGTGAGTTATAGCTATCAATTCTATCCACTAAACCGGTTAGGATTTTACGCTGATAAAATTGGACGCCATATATTGTCCCTTATGGTTAACGGCATGTCGAGCAATCCGGTCGTAATAGATGTTATCGCTTATACTCCCCCGCCTTATACTCGGCCCATTTATTACATACCTGCATTTGACTATTACCACCGTCTGTTCAATGCATGCCCGGATGATAGGAGGTTTTGCTATGGAAATTGTTGCCCTCAGGGATATATCTGGAAAGACTGCAGATGCCAGCCATCATGTCCCCCGGGCAAGAAATGCGGGGATAAGTGCTGCAAGCAGGGCGAGGTCTGCCTAGACGGCCAGTGCAAGCCATCATGTCCCCCGGACAAGAAATGCGGGGATAAGTGCTGCAAGCAGGGCGAGGTCTGCCTAGACGGCCAGTGCAAGCCATCATGTCCCCCGGACAAGAAATGCGGTGACAGGTGCTGCAAGCAGGGCGAGGTATGCATAGACGGGCAGTGCAAGCCATCATGTCCTCAAGATAAGAAATGCGGTGACAGGTGCTGCAAGCAGGGCGAGGTATGCATAGAAGGCCAGTGCAAGTCATCATGTCCTCAAGACAAGAAATGCGGTGACAGGTGCTGCAAGCAGGGCGAGGTCTGCATAGAAGGCCAGTGCAAGCCATCATGTCCTCAAGACAAAAAATGCGACGAAAAGTGCTGTGCAGAGGATCAAGAATGCATTGGCGGCGAATGCAAGTATCCTGCCCCAGAATCGTGCTCGGAGGGATATCCATGCGGTGAGGGGGAGGTATGCATTGGCGGCGAGTGCAAGTACCCTGCCCCAGAATCGTGCTCGGAGGGATATCCATGCGGTGAGGGGGAGGTATGCATTGGCGGCGAATGCAAGTATCCTGCCCCAGAAACATGCTCGGAGGGATATCCATGCGGTGAGGGGAAGGTATGCATTGGCGGCGAGTGCAAGGAAGATGTCCAAGCGACCATCAACGCGGTACCCGGTACTGCAGAGACTGCGAAATCTGCGTGGGAGATCGATGCCAATCCCAGTCTAACCTGTCCAAGCGGCCAGCAATGCGGTACCCAGTGCTGCCGAGACGGCGAAACCTGCGCAGGAGATCGATGTCAATCTACATTCTCGTCCCCCTGTCTAGACAGAGAGAAATGTGATGAGCAAATGCTCGAAGGATCTGACCTGCAAGAATGGCCAGAGGAAGATCCTTTTGGCGTTGATTCAAATAGGCCTCGTCGTTGGGGTTGGGAGAATCAATTAGCACCGTTGGAAGCATCCGAATAATGCACATGTCCTTGCGAAGTAATCGTGGGCGTGGTCAACTACGAATATGCCAGGATCAAAGAAATAATTAAGAAAATGTCACAGAACTATTGGCTTGGGTGACATTTACCCAGAGATGTAGATCGCGATAAGGAGAAAGTTGCCGTCCTTGTAAAGCAGAATCTAACCAGCTGCTTCCAGGTCTGGTTATGTTCCAGATCGAGATCTCGCTGCAGGAAGGTGGACTTGTCGAAGGATCATTTGGTATGAAATAGGACCAAACGCAAACCTATTTTATCCACATAGGTGGCCGTTAGGTCATCGGTGTTTTTCATGAAAATATCATAGAACTTAAACCGCCTCACCTCTGCAGGAGACACTAATCCTGACCATCCTTTGCCATCCGCCTATTGCCGAGTCTCTGCTGCTGGCAGACGGACACGCTTCAGAACCAAACCGCTGATCTCCGATTTCTGCTGCCAGGCGAAGTAGATCAGATAGGCCAGGCCAAGCATCTCCGGCAGAGCCACCATTGGATCGCTGAAGCCTCTGAGCAATTGCTGAAGGTAGTCCAGGGTGCTCAAGTCCGGCGCCCGGGGAAAAGCCCCCAGCAGAGGCCAGAGGAGAATGCGCGGCGAGTTCCACATGAAATCCAGCATAAGATGGGCAGCCACCCCACCGGCGAGCGATGCCAATCGCAAGTCCTGCCTGTAATAGGCAGTAGCCGACAAGAGCATCAAGAAGAGCAGGGTATGGCAGATGGTGCGGCCCATGGCCGGGGTGCCAAGGATCAGCTCACCCAGGGGCTTGTCGATGATATCGGGAAGCATAGATCCCAGCAGCACATAGCCCAGAGCGGCGCCTCTGACCGGCCGGGCCGCGGCCAAGCTCAAACCAAGATGAGCAAACAAAAGCATTCTCTAGCCCTCATAGCAGCTAATGCTCCAGCTGGCCGCGCAGTATGACCTCGGGGACATTAACATATTTCTTGACTATCTCAATGAACAGCTTCTCTTGCTGGTGCCGGTCAAGAGTGTATTTATCATCCAGGTCCAGCCCATCCATCTCCAGAGCGATCAGCCGCTTTTGAACCTGGGTGATCTTGTAGTTCTTGCTCAGGGACACGACCACATTCATATAAAATCCCAGCTCTCGAGGCCTTTCTGAAGAGAGGTTCTTCACCGCGCCACAATCTGAGCAATAGGGATGAGGCTTCAGGCCCAGCTCCCGTCCTTGAAAGACATAGGGCAGCCAGACTTTTTCCGAACTACCGCAACTCTTATGCTCACACATAGCCAAGCAATTTCCCTCCTCTGATTGGGGTAGATATGTTCCTGATTAAAAATCCTTCTCTCGACAAAACATAAATTATTTATAATGAAGAATCCCTGCATTGCGAATATCTGAAAACATTCTTAAGCAGCTGATCCCGCT